>Ga0082212_10001325_pt1 | contig 36491 bp, 22 predicted proteins | sample TergutNt197P3_FD_71548 | JGI IMG/M metagenome (GOLD analysis project Ga0082212, IMG submission 71548) | Neocapritermes taracua P3 segment gut microbial communities from Petit-Saut dam, French Guiana - Nt197 P3 | ecosystem: Host-associated > Arthropoda: Insects > Digestive system > Gut ...
CTGCGGGCATTGCAAATTGGGTCCAGGGAGACATGACCGGTATCCAGACCGCGGGTATTGTAAATTGGGTCCAGGGAGACATGACCGGCGCCCAGGTGGGCCTGGTAAACTACCGTGGCGAAGGAAACAATGTTAATGTCCAGATAGGGCTGGTAAATATCTCAAAATCCGAAAAGACCGTCCCGTTCGGGTTGGTCAACTTTATTAAAAACGGCATAATGCACCCTTCCTTCTTTATGGACGACCTTATGTTCCTTAACTGGGGTTTCCGCAGCGGCTCCAAACGCTTTTATACCCATATAAACGCCGGCATAAGAGGCGGCTTCTTAACTGGCCTGGAAGGAAGCGACTATTTCCTGGTTTACCGGGGCGGTTTTGGTTTCGAGTTTCCCATAAAAAAATTATTTTTTAATATATAATTATATTCTTACATTATGAAACGTATTATTATTTTATTTGTTGTGTTTTTTACAACTGCTCTATTAGTAAATGCGCAGAATGTAAAAAGAGAATTTTTGGGAATGTGGACGCTCGATATTGAAGACGGTTCCGTGGGCTGGCTTGGCTTAAACGATAACAATGGTTCTTTAGAAGCCGATATGTTATGGCAGGGAGGTAGCATAACGCCTGCTTCCAGTGCGTTTTTCTTTGATGATCACACACTTGTGGTGACCGTGTCAAGTAATCCAAGACAAAACGATCCACGTAGAGCAATTTCAACCAGAGCTTATATATTTGAAAGAACCGGCGATAATCTTACCGGAACATTGATTACCCCTTCCCGTGACGGAATGAGTGTTACGAAAAGAAAATTTGTTGGCTGGCGTTTAGCCGATCCCGCACCGGCTCCCGATCTGTCAAAGGTAAAATACGGAACGCCTGTCAAACTGTTTAATGGAAAGGATTTAACGGGCTGGAGATTAATCAATCCCAATCAGGCAAACGGTTTTAAAGTTATAAACGGCGAACTCGTCAATGACCCTGTAAGTCCGGAAGGGCAACGTTTAAGTTTTGGCAACATTAGAACGGATAATGAATTTGACGATTTTAAACTTACACTTGAAGTGAGTATACCTGCTGGCAGTAACAGTGGCGTTTATTTGCGTGGGATATACGAAGTACAGGTCGCTGATTCGTATGGAAAACCACTTGATCCGCATACTATGGGTGCATTATTCGGACGTATTATTCCATCCGAATCTGCAGAAAAAAGAACCGGCGAGTGGCAAACCATGGAAATGATACTTTGTGAAAGACACTTAACTGTTGTGCTGAACGGGATAAAAATTATTGATAATAAACCGGTTTATGGTCCAACAGGAGGCGCCATGCATGCTGATGTTTTAAGGTCAGGTCCTATTTATCTACAAGGTGATCACGGAAAGGTTTCATTTCGGAACATCGTATTAACTCCTATCCAGAAAAATTAATTTAATATTAAGAAATGAGCATGAAACGTTTTTTGCTTACTGTGCATGTCTGTACGCTTATTACCACTTTGGTTTTCAGCCAGCGTACATCGGTTTTACCCTATAAAAATCCAAACTTGCCGATTGAAACGCGGGTCGAAGACCTGTTGTCGCGGATGACGCTGGAAGAGAAATTCTGGCAGATGTATATGATGCCAGGCGATCTGAATATCCATGGAAAAGAAAAACTACAGTATGGAATATTTGGACTACAGGTCAATACATACAGTAATAATGCCGATGAAGCAAGGCAAATACTCAATTACGGGCCTGGTCCGACAGCAAAGGCAACGGCAGAGCATATTAACGAAATTCAGAAATTTTTTGTCGAGGAAACGCGCCTGGGTATTCCGATGATTCCTTTTGACGAAGCGTTACACGGATTGGTACGTCGAGGCTCTACCATCTTTCCTCAATCAATTGCACTGGCAGCGACTTTTGATTCGACATTGATGCGACAGGTCGCAACGGCCATATCAAACGAATGTAAGTCGAGAGGTATCCGTCAGATATTGTCGCCGGTGGTGAATCTGGCTACCGACCCGCGGTGGGGTCGCGTGGAAGAGACCTACGGGGAAGACCCTTACCTGTCGGCCTGTATGGGCATTGCTTTTGTCAACAGTTTCGAGCGGATGGGCGTGATCACCACCCCTAAACATTTTGTGGTCAATCATGGCGACGGAGGACGCGACAGCCATCCTGCTCATTTCACTGACCGTTTCATGGAAGAGACCTATTATGTGCCATTTAAGGCATGTTTTACGGAAGGTCAGTCACATTCCGTGATGACTGCCTATAACAGTATCGACGGAGTACCCTGTTCATCGAGTTCGGCGTTGCTGAAAGACAAACTGATAGACGAATGGGGGTTCGAAGGATTCACCATATCCGACGCCAATGCGGTAGATATAATATGGTATTTGCATAAAACGGTTGCTGACTTTGAAGAAGCAGGTGCGGCTGCATACAATAATGGTTTGCATGTGATCTTTCAGGTGACGTATGATATGCACAAACCTTACCTGGCGGCTTGTCAAAAAGGAATGGTCACACCCGAAAACATGGACAACGCGGTCCGGCGTGTATTGCGCGAAAAGTTTCGTTTAGGATTATTTGAAAACCCGTACGTGGAACCGGAAGAGGCAGCCCAGTGGAATGCCTCTTCCGCCCACAGGGAACTGAATCTGCTTGCTGCACAAAAATCGGTTGTCCTGCTGAAAAATGAAGACAATACGCTCCCCATTTCCCGGGACCTGAAAAAAATTGCCGTTCTGGGACAGGATGCGGCGCAGGGTCGTTTGGGAGGATACAGCGGGCCGGGTATTGAACGTATCAGTATCCTGAAAGGAATTGAAGAAAAGGTCGGCAAAGCGATCGAAGTCGTTTATTCCGAAGGTTGCCGCAGGATCGCACCCCAATATGTGACGATACCCGAGTCTTGCCTGTCGGCAGATAATGAAAGAGGGCTTAAAGGCGAATATTTTGACAATATCCGGTGGGAAGGCGAGCCTAAAATGGTGAGATACGACCGTAACATGCTTATGAAATGGACACTAAACTCTCCCAATCCGCGTTTGCTTGATTTTGACTGGTATTCGGTCAGGTGGACGGGGCAGTTGAAATCGCCTGTTTCTGGTACGTATGAAATAGGTGTCGAAGGAAACGACGGTTTTGCGCTGTATATCGACGGCAATAAAGTGCTGGAGCGACCGATGAAAATGTCGTATACCGAAAAAGTGGTACCGTTTACTTTTGAGCAGGATAAAACGTATGATATCCGGTTGGAGTTTTACGAAAACTACCGGAACGGGCGGGTTCGTTTGATATGGAATGTGGGCGTGAGAAGCGAGGATGAAAAGATACAACAGGCTGTTGAGACCGCCCGAAGCAGTGATGTCGCAATTGTCGTAGTCGGCATAGAAGAAGCGGAGTTTAGAGACAGGGCTTTTCTGAAACTGCCAGGCAGGCAGGAAGAACTGATAATGCGCGTCGCTGAAACCGGTACGCCTGTTGTCGTTCTTATTATGGGAGGCAGCGCTGTCACGATGGATGCCTGGATAGACAAAGCGCCTTCCATCATGAATATCTGGTACCCCGGCGACGTAGGCGGGTTGGCCGTTGCCGATATTCTTTTTGGAGATTATAATCCGGGCGGGAAATTACCGCTAACATTCCCCCAGCGAGAAGGTCAGCTGCCGCTCAATTACAACCATAAACCGACCGGACGGGGTGATGAGTACTTAGACCTTAGCGGCGAGCCGCTTTTCCCGTTTGGGCATGGGCTTAGCTATACGGTTTTCGAATATTCAGATTTAAAATTCTCGTCGCCCGTCATCTCGCCAACGGAAAACATTCATGTTACTTGTCAGGTAAAAAATACGGGTAAAGTGGCCGGAGATGAGGTAGTTCAGTTATACTTACATGATTTGTTATCTACCGACGTAACCCGTCCTATCAATGAATTGAAAGGATTTCAACGTGTTACACTCCAAGCAGGCGAAACGCAAGAAATTCGGTTTACGTTAACGCCCGAAGAACTGTCGCATCTGGATTTGAACATGAAACGCATTGTAGAGCCGGGCGATTTCAGGGTCATGCTGGGCAGCTCGTCGAAAGATATTCGCCTGAAAGGCATTTTTAATGTGAAATAGCATGCATTTTTCAGTAAAATTTATTGGGTTTATCCTACTTTGGTCAGGCTTGGCTACTTCTGTCAAAGGGCAGGATATTTTTTCTATCATCCCATATCCGGCAAGGTTAGAGATGAAAGACGGTTCTTTTACTTTATCCTCCGAAACGCGGTTAGTTGTAAATGATAACGGTCTGTTTGTTGATGAAATTGATTATCTTCAACAATTTATGCGCGGCTTTCTGAACAGGGGATTATCGCAGGGCGACAAAGAGTCAAAAAACATGCTGGCCATCGATCTTAGCGATGAAAATATGCCTGTCGGTGGATACAGGCTGGTTATTACGCCTGAACGTATACAATTATCTTCTTCACACAAAGACGGTATTTTCTACGGTTTGCAGACAGTAAGGCAAATCCTGTTTTCCACGCAGTTGCGGGCGCAACAGGGATTACAACCGCAGTACCAGATACCTTGCATGTCTATTGTCGATCATCCGGTCTTTGAGTGGAGAGGGTTGATGCTTGACGTATCACGTCACTTCTTCTCCATTGAGTATTTGAAAAAGCAGATTGATTTGTTGTCGTACTTTAAAATGAACAAGTTCCATTTGCACCTGACCGACGATCAGGGTTGGCGTATCGAGATCAAAAAATATCCCAAATTGACGCAACAAGGCGCCTGGCGAACATTCAACCGGCAGGACTCGTCGTGTATAGCAAGCGCCAGGCTCAATCCTGATTATGCGCTTGACCCGCGTTTTATCATTTACCGTCATGAAGAACCGCCTTTGTATGGCGGCTATTATACGCAGGATGAAATAAAGGACTTGGTGCAATATGCCCAAAAGCGGCATGTCGAACTTATTCCCGAAATTGATATGCCGGGACACATGTCGGCGGCTATCAGCCTGTATCCTGAGTTGAGTTGCGCCGGCGCAGTAGGATGGGGGAGCACCTTTTCGTATCCGCTATGTCCGTGTAATGACGCCACATTTGCCTTTCTGGAAGACGTGTTGGAGGAAGTAACAGCTCTATTTCCGTCGCGTTTTATCCATATAGGTGTTGACGAGGTAGAAAAAAACACGTGGGCTAACTCGGACGTCTGTAAAAACATGATGAAAGAAAAAGGCTTTGAGCGGGTCGAGCAGTTACAAACGTATTTCGTGGATCGAATACAGCGTTATTTATCAGGCAAAGGCAAAGAGATTATTGCATGGGATGAAGCGCTGGAAGGCGGAATAAATTCGGATGTGAATATCATGTTCTGGCGCGATTGGGTAGGCGGTGTACCGGAAAAAGCAGTCAATAACGGTAACCGGATTATTTTTGTGCCTACCTCGCCGCTTTATTTTTCGCGACGCGACTCTTCGTTATATTCCGTTTATCATAGCCGTCGGCTGTTCGATGCGATACCTGAAGATAAACAGTTCATGATCAGAGGGGCGCAAGCATGTATATGGTCGGAAATGAACCCGTCCGAAAATATATCCAATTCTTCCATTTATCCGCGCATACTGGCTTTGGCAGAAGCAACATGGACAAAGAAAGATGCATCTGACTGGAATTCATTCAAACAGCGGATGTCCGACCAGTTTGTCTATTTAGATACGGAAAACATCAAACATCCCTCGCGACCCTATACGCTGTATCCTTCCATAACGGTGGATACGAAAGAGAAAAATATCCGTCTCGTCCTGGAAAGCGAGCAGATCGATCCGGCCATTTATTACACCACAGACGGAACTGTCCCTACTGAACAGTCGCAACGTTATAAAAACGGCATTTTTGTTTCGGACAGCGCCCAGCTAAACGTTGCCATTTTCGATAAAGGAATCATGCAACCTCCTTTTCTCAAACGTTCTATTGACTATCATAAGGCTATCAATAAACGGGTTACCTATCATACGGAATGGAATAAAGCCTATCCTGCTAACCTGACGAAAACGTTGACGGATGGATTGAGAGGGGGCGACCGCTATAATGATGGTTTTTGGCAAGGGTTTACGACAAATCTCGACGTGACCATCGACATGGAGACGCCAACCTATATACAAGGCTTTTCAGCCATGTTTATGCAGCAGACCGGACCGGGCGTATACATGCCTGAATACGTTGAAATAAGCCTCTCGGACGACGGGACAAATTTTGAAAAAACGCTCGTCATCCCAAATGAAACATCTGCAACGGAGCGCGCGCTCGTGATCAGGAAGTTTTCCGGCGAAATAAAAAAAACGGCGCGCTATGTCAAAGTGTTCGCAAAGAACCAGAGGGGATTTATCTTTACTGATGAATTAGTCATTTTTTAAATTACTATGATTATGTGCCGAAAATTAACTTTATTATTATGCCTATTCTTTTCCTTTTCCTTTTCGTGGGGACAGGCGCAAATTGAGATTGTGAAAAACGGAAAGGCTATTTCACGTATTATCGTAGATAAAACGGATGCCACCGATGTGCAAGCAGCCGAATTGTTACAGGATTTTGCCGAGCGTATTACCGACGTACAATTGGAAATTCTTCCGGCAGGGAGCGGGATGAAGAACGGAGATATTTTAATAGGTAACTTCCAACTTCCGGTCAAAGGCATCAATACCGCAGATATAACGGAAGACGGTTTCGCCCTGACGACAACCGACGGTTATATCCGTATTCTGCACGGGAAAGGAAATGGGAGTATTTACGGGGTCGTTACCCTGTTAGATGATTATTTCGGTATTCATTATTTTGCCGAAAACGTCTATACCATTCACAAGGATAAGGATATGTCAATGCCGACCGATATTGAACGCATCGACAACCCTTCCTTTCGTTACCGTCAGGTTGCCACGAACAGCCAGCGCGACCCTTTTTACAGGTTATGGCATCGTTTGAAATCGCCCGGCGACGTGTTTGTCCAGAACTTATGGGTACATACATTCAACCGGTTGCTGCCTGCATCGCGATATGGCGAGGCGCATCCCGAATATTATGCATTTATCAACGGCGAGCGACGACCGGGCGCTGCCAGCCAGTGGTGTCTGACGAACCCCGATGTGTTTGAGCTTGTTGTTGCCCGCCTTGACTCGCTATTCAAAGCCAACCCAAACCGGCATATCATTTCGGTAAGCCAGAACGACAGCCAGACACATTGCTTTTGTGACGCCTGTAAAGCAATTGACGATTACGAAGGAAGCCCCTCCGGAACGATCATCCGGTTTTTAAACAAGCTGGCAGAACGCTTTCCCGATAAGGAATTATCTACGCTGGCATACTTGTATTCCGTGCCGCCTCCGCGCCATACCAAACCTTTGCCCAATGTAAATATCATGCTTTGCGATATAGACTGTCACCGGGAACTTCCGTTGAACGAGAACGTTTCAGGACAAAAATTTGTAAAAGATATGGAAGGCTGGGCGGCAATATCCAATAATATTTTTGTATGGGATTATGGAATTAACTTCGACAACTATGTCTCACCATTTCCCAACCTGCATGTTCTTCAACCCAATATGGAGTTGTTTCGCAAGAATAATGCAACGATGCACTTTGCCCAGATTAACAGCGTCAAAGGCGGCGACTTTGCGGACCTTCGCGCTTATCTTGTCGCGAAACTGATGTGGAACACTTCTGCCGACGTCGATTCGCTCATGCTAACTTTCCTGCGCGAATATTACGGCGCTCCGGCTGCCCCTTATCTGTATCGGTATCTCAAATTACGGGAAGGAGCGCTCATCGGAAGTAAAATAAACCTTTGGATATACGACACGCCGATAACGCATAAGGAGGGCATGTTGAACAAACCGATGATGAGGCGATACAAAGAACTGTTTGATAAAGCCGAACAGGCAATTGCCGGTAATCAGGTTTATTTGGACAGGGTACGCGAGGCGCGCCTGCCAATCATGTATGCCGAATTGGAGATAGCCCGTACCGAACCGGTCAAAGAGGTTGCCGAACTGACGGAGTTACTGAATTTATTCAGAGAAAGAGCCGCTGAATATAACGTCATATCATTGAATGAACGAAGGAATACGGTAAAGGAATATTGCGACTTATACATCCAGCGAAATTTGTCGAACACCCGCGAGAGCTTGGCGCGTGGAAGTCAGGTAACGTACATACGGCAGGCTGACCCGCCTTACGACAAGATAGCTGACAAGGCTTTAACCGACGGTTTATACGGAGGCGCCACTTTTAATGAAAGTTGGGTCGGTTGGGTAGGAAAAGACGCTGATTTTGTGATTGACTTAGGTTCGGAAAAAGAGTTTCAGACAGTGGAGGCTGATTTTCTGCATAAGTTAGGGTCGTGGATATTACTCCCAAAAAGTATGACTTGCCAGGTTTCTACCGATAATGAAAACTACCAACTCATGGGACGTACAGAAATAGCCGAAGACAGGGATGCGGAAGTGAAATATGTACCGATAGTAATATCTTCCGAAAATAAAATAAAAGCACGTTATATTAAAGTGAATATTGAGACGTTAGGCCTTTGCCCGCCCTGGCATTACGGCGTCGGACACCCAGCCTGGTTCTTCTTAGACGAGGTAAATGTGTATTAATAAAAGTAATGAAGAATGCGCCGACAGGAGCCCGATTGGGCAGCGGAAGTCCCGGTTATACCATTCCTGCCGAATATACCGTTTTTGGTGAAACCATCGAAGGTTTTGATGTGATAGACAAAATTGCCTCCGTGAAAAAAGATGCTGCCGACCGTCCGGAAGTAGATGTGAAAATCATCAAGGCAAGTATCGTAAAGAAATAATCAGAGCAATAGGATAACAACGAAATTTTGCTATGAAGATGGCGTTAACTTATTTCAATGCGTGAATGGCCGTTACCGGCGGGGGTTACTTCAATGTGAGTGGCGATGCGTTCCTTGAGTTCGGTTAAGTGCGAGATGACGCCGATGATTTTGCCTTCCTTGTGAAGGTTGGAGAGGGCGGAAAGGGCGACGTCCAAATAATCGGAATCGAGGGTGCCGAAGCCTTCGTCGATGAACATGGTGTCGATTTGCATGTTTTTACCTGCCATACCGGACAGACCGAGCGCCAGTGAAAGCGATGCGATAAATTTTTCACCGCCGGAAAGGTTTTGGGCGGTGCGCTCTTCACAGTTTTGAAATTTGTCGATTACCGACAGTTCAAAGGGATTGACGGCATCGCCGATACGTTTCAACAGGTAGCGGTCGCTCATTTTTTGCAACTGCCGGTTGGCTAAAACAATCAGATGTTCAAAGGTCAGCGCCTGTGCGAAATTACGGTATCTCTTGCCGTCAGCAGAGCCGATAAGTTCGTTAAGCCCGCCCCAACCGGTGCAAACGTGTTGCTGCGATTCTTTTTCTTTCAGTTTGTCGCCGCTGTTTTTTAGATTTTCAGCATTGTCGATTAATTTTTGACGGTTTGCGCCTGTTTTTTGGGAGACAGATTCGCTTTGCGGCTTTTTTTCTTCCAATTCGGATTGCAGTTCTTCGGACGATTTGTCGGTAATGGCCAGCGCTTGCTTTACGGTTAACTCTTTTTTCTTTTCGGTAATAACGGCATGGCATTTGGCAAGTTCCGTTTCTGCTGCCGTTTTCGATTTTTCCGCATCTTCCTTAACCGTTTCCGCTTTTTCAAGCATGTCTTTCAGGCGCTGTTCTTCGGCAGTAACCTGCCTGTCGCCAAATATGGCGGTTCTTTCCGCAACGAATGACTGCCGTTCTGTTACGATACTTTGCTGTTCGGTTGCCTTGTCGTCCAAAAGTCGAGTGTTGCTGTTTGTTTCGGAAATTATCCGGGTCAGTTCGTTGTTCAAATCACCTATATGCTCTGACAATGAGATAATTGCCGTATTGTTTGCGTTCCTGCTGTCAAGGCATTTTTTCAGGGCGGTCATATTGTCGACGCCATATTTTTGGAAGATGGTTTGCAGTTCGGCGTTTTTACCGTTATAGATTTTCCTGGCTTCATCCGATAGATTTTGCTTTGTTTCCACCTTTTGCGCTGCTAACTGATGCGCTGTCAAGGCATTGTTTTTCGATTTTTCCGCCGCTTCCTTTGTTATCTGCAGCGCGGGGATTTCTTCGTTTTGAAATTTTCGGAGAGATTTTTCGTATCCGGTTGCCTGCAGGATGATGGTACTTACCTGATTGTATGCTGTCTCTTTTTGAGTGCGGATTACGGTAAGCAAGGCTACTTTGTTTTCGCTTTCGGGCATCGCGAAATCGGGTTGCAATACTGCAATTTCATTCAAAACAGTTGTTTGTTTTTCCCTGTTGGTCGACAGAAACTGTTCTTCTTTTTCTTTGTTTTTCAAAGCATTGTCTTTGTCAGATACACATTTTGTCAGCGTTTTTTCCGTCTGCTGAACGGTAGTTGATACCGTTTGAAGCCGCTGTTTCAACGCTTTCAGTTCGTTTTCCTTTTCGCCGGTCTGCGGGATGTTTCCGATGGCATACGGGTGTTCCGGCGCGCCGCAAAGCGGACAGGGTTTGCCGTCTTCGAGCGCTTTGCGATGTTCGTCAAGGCTTTGAATCGTCTTCGTTAGTCTGATGATTTCTTCGAGCGAAAGGATTTGTGTTTCAATACTTTGTTTGTCAATTTGGCCGTTTCTGATGGTGGTGGAAAATTCGTGTTCCGACTTTTCGGAAGCCGAAATGAGCGCGGCATATTTACTGATTTCGGTTTGGTTGTGCATGATAGCTGTTTCAACTTCAATCAACTGCCTGATTTGATTACCGAAACCTGTAATAATTTCCTTTTCCTGCTGATAATCGTTCAGTTCCTTACCGGAAAGTACGGTTGAGAGCGCCGATTTTATCTTTTCAAGTTCCTGATTTTTATGTTGTAATGCAGATTCCGCCTTTGTGAAACCGGCTTGTGATTTTTGTAAAGCCGCCGTTTTATCTTTTACTTCTTTTGCAGCGGCTTCGAGTTCTTTCTGTTTATCATTCAAATCCTTCCATAAGGCCTGAACCTGTGCGTTATGATTCTCAATGGCCTCATATTGACCGACTAACGATTCATAAATCTCATTTTTTGCTGCCCAGTTTTTTTTCTCCGTCAGCGTCGTTTGCGATTTCTCCAGATTATCCTTTTGTTTTTCAAACGATTGCGACAACTCGTGTTTTTTCGCTGTCAGTTCTTTGATAGATTGCACAACGGGCGCAAGCAATTTGTTTTTCGCGTCGATCTGCGTGTCCAATGTTCTGACTTTGATAAGGATACGGTCTGTTTGGTCTTTTTCATTTTTAGCGTCTTGCAGCAAGATTCCGGTCTGTTCGTAAGATGCTTTTTTCGCAAGCGCTATTCGCTGTAATTCGGGCGCTTTTGCATTGGCGTCGGTAATTTGTTTGCGCAACTGTTCCAAATCGGCAAGCCATTTTTGAGCGAGTACTATTTTTTGCAATTCGTTGTCAATCTGCCGCTTTTGTTCATCGAGTTCGGTTATTTCATGGTTGATTGCCGTTATTTCGTCGTCCGAAAGGATTTTGATGGCGCCCAGTTCAACGAGTATCCTGTCCAACTTTTCTTTTTCCGCTTTATGCCTTTCGTAAACTTTTTTTGATATTTCGCCGTAAATTTCCGTTCCTGTGATGTGCTCCAGCAGTTCGCCCTTGTCGTTTTTATCCGCCTGCAGGAAGGCGGCGAAACTGCCCTGCGCCAACAATATCACCTTTGTAAACTGCTCAAAATCAAGTCCAAGTATCTGAATAATCGCGTTGTCGCAATCCTTAATTTTTTCGGCTACGATGGTATCGGTACTGTCGGCTATGGTACGTTGGACGGGTTTCAAATTTCCTGTGCGGGTACGTTCCTGCTTCCATGCGGATTTCCATTTCTTACCGCCCGTTTCAAACACGATTTCGGAAAAACAGTCGCCCGTTCCGCGTGTCATTACATCGTTGCACTGTCCTGTAATCTCCACGCGGGGCGTCTTGCCAAACAATGCCAGCGTAATAGCGTCCAATATCGAACTTTTACCCGCACCGGTTTTCCCCGTAATGGCAAAAAGTCCGTTATCGGTAAACTTCGGGTCGGTAAAGTCAATTTTGTTTACACCTGCGAGCGAGTTAATATTTTTAAATGAAAGATGCAGAATTTTCATAGCCTGTCAGTTTTCAATGTATAACGAATCGGTGATCTCGCCATACAACGCCCGAAACGCTGCTTTCTGTTCGTCCGAGACACTGTTTTTGTCTAAGAGTTTTTCGAAAACCTTCAGTTGCTCAAGATCTTCCAGCGGTTGTGTACTGTCGTCCCGCGTAAGTACTTCCATAAGATATTGGCGGTTTTGCAGTTTGAGAATTTCAATGTTTGAGTTGACGGTTTGTTCGGCTGCCCATGTCGTAAAATCCGGAAAAACATTGCTTCCCGCGTAAATAATCTCAACCCAGACAGAAGCGCCGGACATCTTTAAATCATCCAAACGACTGCTGATAAATGCCTTGTCGCCCTGAATGGATTCTAATTTCTGAAAAACAGGTATTTTGACTGTCGATACGATTGGTGTATCTTCCTTAAATTCAACCAAATAAACACATTTCCATTGCGATGCTTCGCCAAAACCCATCGGAAGAGGCGAGCCGCAGTAGCGGATTCTTTCGCTGATAACCGACGGAATATGATAATGCCCAAGCGCCACATAATCAAATATTTCAGGAAAAATATCACTGCCCGCACATTCGATATTGCCTATATAGGTTTCGCGCACGCCGTCGTCTTCGACAGTTTGCCCGCCCGTAACCGACAAATGCCCTGTGGCAATGACCGGAATTTTCGTGTCCGCATTTTCTTGTATTTCCGCCGCTATCTCAGCCAGTTGTTCATAGTGTTTTTTGATATTATCCGCGATACGTTTTGAACGGTCGGCATACGATTCGCCTTCGGTGAATCGATTTAAATCTCTTTCCCGTAAAAAAGGCGCGGCACAAACGATGGCAAGCGGCGTTTCGTTCTCATCTTTGATAACAACAACCTCATCTGCCGGATTTTCGCCTGCATTGCCGATCACCGTTATATTCAACGCCGATAAAACGGCTTTTGGCGCGTTCAGGAAATTTGGCGAATCGTGATTGCCGCCCACGACTATCATATTTTTACAACCGGCATTTCTGACATTAAGCAGAAAGTCATAATACATTTTCTGGGAAGCGCTGCCGGGCGAAGCGTTATCAAAAATATCGCCGACAACGAGCAGCAAGTCCACTCCGTTGTTTTGAATCGTCTGCAAAAGCCACTTCAAAAAAGCGGCATGTTCGTCTTGCCTGTCTTTTTTCGCATAAAGCATCCTGCCCAAATGCCAGTCGGAGGTATGTAACAGTTTCATAATAATCAATTTTGGAACGAGAAACAGCTATATGACGCCGTGCTCAGGGTCGGAACCGAACAGGATGAATAATTTGATTGTAATTAATATACTTCAAATTCAGCAATCCGGGCGCCGACCGTCCCTTCCTGCGCTCCCTTAAGTATCGTTAGTCGTACATAACGTGCGGTGATGGGAGTAGCAAGCTGTCTATCGGTTTCGCTCTCCGTATTGTCCTTAACAATATCAACCGTCTGCCATGAATCGTTGAGGCTCTTTTTCACTTCCAGACTGTATTCGCGTGCCATGGTATTAACAGTGTTAGGTCCCATACGGGTAGCGCCCTGATACACATACCATCCCCTGATTGTATTTTCTTTCTCCATATCCACTTCGATATAGGGGGAGACACCGCTATTGCCGGCGTCAAACCACATCGTATTGATATTACCGTCAAGGGCTGCTTCGGGACCGACTAACCCGCCAAAACCTCCCCGAAATGCTGCTCCGCCACCTCCGCCCGGTCTGCGATTGGCATCGGTCGGCGGTGTATCGGGCGTGGATTTACCGATGACCGGTTTTTTCCTGATAAGATTCCTGCGGGCATTGGGATAGGGAATAAGTTCTTCTGCTTTCAAGGCAGGTGAAACAAGGTCTACAGCCGTCAGGACGTTTTCATTCACACCGGAAGCAAGGCTTATGGCAAAGAGCATGACCTTGGACTCATCGGGCAAAACAAGCATCTTTGCATTCCGGGGTATGTCCATGCCGAATTTATACATATAGGTAAATTCGTACGGAGCATCCGTATTTGTGGTCGAAAGGTGGCGATGCGTGCCTATATAAGCCACTTCTGCCGGTTTGAGGAATCCTTTGGTATGGTCGGTATGTCCCCACTGCCCTACAAATCCGGAATAGTAGGGAATAACAAATTCGTATGGTTTGCCGTCAACGTGGAAAGTTGCGAAATTATCACCCATAGTGGAAGCAGCCAGAAAATAGATTCTGTCATATTGACCGTCCTGCGGCAGCATGATGGTATCGTTTTCACATCTGACGGCATTTTCCAGCACGGGGTCGCCGAGTTTAAATTCGATACCGGAAGCAATAATGGTTTCGGGTAACAGTTCGGCTGCATACGAATAACCTTTACCGTCAATGTTGGCATCTACACGGTAGGGATTGAATGATGCTGTCTTGATGTTGTAATTCAGTTCTACGGGAAGTGATTTGGGCGGCGTAAGCTGGGTTGCACCCGGTTTAAGCCGTATACTAAACGTGTTGATGGAATACGGTTTGGCGTCAATAGTCAGTTGATTGCCGCTAAGAGACAGTTTTTTTATTTCATCTTCAACTCCGTTCAATTCGCTTGCAGCAAGTATCTCTGACGGGAATGTTACTGTAAACTTACTGACCGGCTTGCCGGTTGTTTCATACAGGCGAATAACATAATCATCCGATTTTTCGGCTTTTTTAAGCGCTTTCACGATCATGCGGTCGTCCGATGTCTGGAGGAAAGAGAAACTGCGTCCGCCTTTTCCGCCATGCCTGTCGGTGGTAAAAGCCGAAAGGGGCCGGTTGAGAATTTCCGCCTTAACAACGGTATGCGCATCATCATGACCTCCTTTATGACCCATGATAGAATAGATAAAGGTATGGTACCCGAAATCCTGCCTGTTCTGATACAGGTATCCGCGCTGCGTTTCCGGCGTATGTAGCAGCGTCAGGCGCAGGGTATTGTTATCGGGTTTATCCCATCCGACCTTGCCGTTGTTCAGGATAGAAACGCCATAGGTGCGGTCTTTGTCGGTAAGGTCTGCCCAGTATTGAGCCGGCACTTCATAGGCAGTGAGGATGTTGTTCTTACGCTCAACCGTTCCGATACCAAGGTCGTAAGTGGCCGATTCGTTATCGATATTAAGCGGAAACTCGGCTTTGAGCAGTGCATTGGTTGTTTGCCAGTCGATCTCGTTCACAATGTCGATACGGTCGTCCTGTCCGCCATCGGTCAGGCGAATGTATTGTCTGAATTTTGAATCGCCATACGTACGTTCAACGCACAACGATGCACGGATAGGGCCGTTTTCTACTATTTTGATTGATACATTATCTGTTATATCAACAGGCGTGCCGTCGATAGTGGTCTTCAATATTTCCCATGCAGGCCATGAGTAGGACGGGTTGTTTGTAAAAAGTGCAAGACGGATACTCTTCCCGGCTTTTACAAGCTCCCTGTTGCCGTTACGTTTGTCGATAATTGATGCAATATCGCCGCTGGCATTGAGCGTCACCCTGTATATACTGTTTTCGATGGTATTCGAAGACACTTTCAATGAGGATGCTTTCGCGCTCCCGCCGGCGCGTAACTCATATACAGTGAACGACACCGGTTTTACATCTGCAGCGATTAGCAGTTTGTTGCCATTTGCGCCCGAAACCCATTGTGAGGGAACAGATTTGCCATTTTCATCATACACCCCTGCCTGCCTGACGGACGATGATCTGTCAATACTGATTTCCAGAATGTCTTTAACAGGTTGCGATACGGGGTTGTTAATGACCAGCGGAATACCTTTTACCTGCGTGTTCAGCATACGGGAAACAGCGCCCACGGATGTGGTTTGAATCTGTGCAAACTGCTTCTGCGACAACAGCTCGTCGTTCCATGAAAATTCGTAGGCTCGCGGAATACTGGTGCCTGTCAAGTCGTCGTGGAACTGATGCCATATAAACCGTTTCCATGATTCGGCTAAGGCTTCTCCCGGATATTTTTGCCCCCCTATCCAGTCGGCTACGACGGCAGCCCGTTCGGCATTATCGCCTAACTGTTCGTTCTTGCGGTTGTAGAGTTTCATGGCAGCCTGCGAAGTGTAGCATCCTGTCCCGTGCACATCCATTAACAGTTCCCCGGTGTATACCGGCAGCTCGGGGTGTCTGTCGAAAGGCAGGTAGTCTTTATACAGCCGGTCGCTTGTAGCGCTAATGATTTTAATCGGGCCATTGCCTTTCAATCCTTCTTCAACAGCAACAACCGATTCGATCGTTGGCGCTCCGCCCGTATCACCCACTCCATAATAATGGTAAATCGTTTTTAGCGGACTCCGCTGAGCGTACCGGATGAGGGTGGTATCAGCGCTGAGATCGTGCGCGCGCCAGCGTGTGGTGTAATTCCGGCCATCGGCAACGAGCATGATCTGTGCACCGTCTATTCCCTTCCAGAGACCTATTTCGAATGGTATTTTAGTCCCGTTTTCAAAAAACGGATTTGTGCGCCATTGTAATTTTTGCGTTGAAAATCCAATCAACCCGGCGTGGGCGGCAACAGTAGGTAATGTCCAGCTAAACCCGAAACAGTCGGGAATAAAGATATCGGTTCCCCGCTTACTAAATTCATCCTGATAGAATAATTGCCCATACAGGATATTTCGAGCGAAAGACTCCGGTGAAGGGATATTGGTATCGGTCGCATCCCATGAACTGCCGGTTAAATGCCACCGCCCCTGCTGAATATACTCTTTTATCTTCTCATACTGAAGGGGATAATACTCTTTCATCCACTGGTATTTAATACCTCCTTCAAAGTTAAAAATGTAATTGGGATACTTTTCCAGCAGAAGCAGATTCTGGTTCAGGGTTTTTGATACATAATCGCGAATGGAAGTCTGTACGTCCCAGTTCCACTGTGAATCGAAATGAGCATTGGATACCACATACACTTTTGGCTTCTCCTGCGCCGCCATAAAAAGTGGAAATAAAAAACAGAAAAGCAATACTGAAATTTTAAAAAAATTCTTCATAAAATCATTCATTTAAAGGTTATAGTTAATTTTTTGACGGCAAAAGTATAAAAAAAAATATTACTGACCGGCAAAAATTCCTAAAAAAAAATTTTCAATATTAAATATTTCAATAAAAAAACTAACTTTGCAAAAAAATGCAGGATAAATCAACTTATGTAGAAGTATTAATCATGAAACGAATATCAGTCATATTATTGATTTTCAGTACGGTTATAATCCCGACTGTAATGGCGCAGGACAATGTGATAACGTTTGAAGTCGGTTTGGCTAAAGTTACGCTGCTTTCAGAGGGGCAGCGGACAAGTGGAACAAATGTACTTGTCGGAGCAACGGAAGAAATGATAAAACAGGCCATCCCTAACGGTACATATCCAGGCGCCACGAATGTATTTTTGGTTGAAATAGCTGGAAAAGCCGTACTTATTGACGCCGGATTGGGGAAGAAAACAATTGAAAATCTGGAATTTTACGGAAAGAAAGCAGCCGAAATCGACGCCATTTTCATTACGCATCTGCATGGCGACCATATCGGAAGTTTAATACTGAACGACGTGAAATCTTATCCGAAAGCAATGCTTTACATTTCAAAACCTGAATACGATTCCTACATGGAAAACGCGAATATGCGCAAACTTTTTGATACCTATAAAGATCAGATATATACTTTCATGCCCGGCGAAATTGATAACGCCAAAGAACTGATTCCGGGCTTGAAAGCCATAGCGGCTTACGGACATACGCCCGGACATACCGGATTTTTACTGGAATCGGACGATTCAAAATTACTCTTCTGGGGCGATCTGACACATGCAATGGCCATTCAAATGCCTTTCCCCGAAGTTGCCATGACATATGATTCGGATAAGGCAAAAGCAATTGAAACCCGCCAGAAACTGCTTAATTACCTTTCCGACGACTATATTCGCATAGCAGGCGCACACATACAGTATCCGGGTATTGGCTACTTGTCTAAAAGGGTTGACAATGGTTATGACTTTACCTTATTATGTGGCTGCGAAGGCGTGTATCCGGATGTAAAATGAAAAAAGATGAAGATTTTCGTAAACGGTAAAGAAATTGAAATAATAAACGGAGAAACATTGCTGGAAGCGGCCACACGAATAGGTTACGAAATACCGGCATTGTGTTATGCAGCAGGGAAAAAGCATAAATCATCATGTATGGTATGCGCTGTAAAGAATCTGGCAAACGGACAAATCCTTCCATCTTGTACCACCTGCCCAACAGAAGGGATGGTGATAGAAACAGACAGCGATGAAGTACGCCAGATTCGCACGCTTTCATTAGAACTGTTATTGAGCGATCACCGCGCCGATTGCGAAGCGCCCTGCTCGATGGTTTGCCCCAAAGGTCTTGATGTAGAACAGGTATTGAGTTATTATGACGCCAATCAATATGAAAATGCGTATACGCTGATTTCAAAAACATTTTCTTTACCGGAAATTGCCTGCGACACCTGCAAAACCCCCTGTGAAAAAGCCTGTCGACGGGGCACAATCGATGATGCAGTGTCCATTCGGGATATCATTAAGGAGATTGCAGGAATGAGGCTGGTACCTTACGTCGATATGGAAATATCAAATGAAAAATCAGATAAAAACACATTTCAATCGCGTCCGGGCAGATTCTCGGCAAGCGAAAAAGAAAGGTTAATAAAGACCGTTACTACTCTTTCCAGATGCCTCCATTGTGCCTGCGCGGGAAGAGCAAAATGCAAATTACGTAAATATGCAACAGCTGAGGGGATAAAAAGACCACGCTATGAGGCATCGTCAACTTTGCCGGTAATGAGCAGGCAGCAAATCAGCGAAAACTTATGGTTTGAACAGGCCAAATGTATTCGCTGCGGATTATGCGTGTACAATAGCAATAACGGTTTTACATTCAAAGACCGCGGATTTGGCATGTCGGTGATTCTACCGGATGAAAACCGCAAAAATATCAATGAAGAATCGGCGGCATTATGTCCAACCGGAGCAGTGTATCTGATATGAAAAAAATCGTCTTTATTATATTGATTGTTACATGGTTATGCAACCAAACACAATCGCAGCAAGCCTATTTTGCCGACGGGTACCACGGAGGCGTTTTCGGTCATTATCCGGCATGGGTTACACGGTTTATGATGGACGAACTGACGAAACATCCGGAATGGCGCATACACCTTGAAATAGAGCCGGAAACATGGGATAGCGTGATGGTCAACGACCCTCAGACGTATGAGGAATGGCGGCAATTTGTGAATAACCCGCGCATAGAATTTGCAAATCCCTCTTTTGCGCAACCTTATATGTACAATATTTCAGGAGAAAGCATTATCCGACAGTTAGAATATGGCATCCGGAAAATCCGCGAACATTTTCCGGACGTTACTTTTACCGTTTATTCGGCGGAAGAACCCTGCTTTACAAGTTGTTTGCCGCAGCTACTTAAATCTTTGGGATTCAAATATGCCGTCCTTAAAAATCCGGACACCTGCTGGGGAGGATATACAAGCGCTTACGGCGGCGAATCGGTTTTTTGGGAAGGACCGGACGGAACCCGTATGCTTACCGTTCCCCGTTATGCCTGTGAAGCGTTTGAAAACAATTCGACCTGGCAAACGAAGGCCTGGAACAATTCAAAAGAATACCTGGACGCCTGTCGCGAATACGGTATCTTACATCCCGTCGGGATGTGTTATCAGGATGCAGGCTGGAGGAATGGTCCCTGGCTGGGATTCGGCGACAGTATCAAAAATAATTCGCAATACATTACATGGCACGATTACATGGAAAATATTGCAACCCATTCTGGCGCTGAAAATTGGCGGTTTTCGCAGGAAGATGTATTAGTCAGCTTGATGTGGGGCAGTCAGGTGATGCAACGCATAGCACAGGAAGTACGTCAATCGGAAAATAATATCATCATGGCGGAGAAAATCCGTACAATGGCAAACATTGACAACCGGTTAACGTTTCCCTATTCGGAATTAGACAGTGCATGGCGGGCGCTCATGCTTGCACAGCATCACGATTCATGGATTGTTCCCTACAACCGGCTGAGGGGTCGCACAACCTGGGCGGATGCCATCAGGCAATGGACTCATTATACGGATAGCCTGTCAGGGATTGTGATAAATGATGCGGCGCAAAGCTGGAAAAAAACCGACATGACAGACAATAACGTTTTAGGTTATGTGCAAGTTTTCAATACTTCAGGGCTTGCGCGAAACGAAAACGTCAAAATAGCTTTACCTGACGATATGACAGACAAGCCTTTGAACCTGTATGACGATAATAACCGGCCGGTCGCTTCATTTCAGAATGGTTTGCAACTGACTTTTACTGCCGAAACGCCCCCTTTGGGCTATTCGGTCTACCGTATCGAAGAAAAGAAACGGGACTTGCCTGTTTCAACCGGCATAACATTTAATAATTCAGGCGATTGCGTGATTGAAAACGATTTTTATCGGATAACATTTGACGCAGCAAAAGGCGGCAGTATCAAAAGCCTGATAAACAAACATGCCAATAACAGGGAACTAATTGATGTGAAAAATAAATTTTCATTCGGGGAAATAAGGGGATATTTTTACGAAGACGAACAGTTTTATTCTTCTATTGAACGCCCTGTCCGCTTTACAACTGTAAATGACAATACGCTGGAAAAAAGCGTCAGGATTGAAGGCTTTATTGGGAAACATCCTTTTACGCAAACAGTTACGCTTTCCGGCGCTCAAAAAACAATTGATTTTTCACTGAAAATCCATTGGGACGGCAATCCGGGTATCGGTGAATACCGCCAGGGCGATAACTGGCGCGACAACCGGCGAGCATTCTACGACGACCGTTATAAGTTGAGTATCCTGTTTCCGAATAACCTGTCTTCGCCGACTCTGTACAAAAATGCACCGTTTGATGTGTGTGAAAGCCGCTTGAACAATACATTTTTCAATACATGGGACAGCATCAAACATAATATTGTCCTGCACTGGGTGGATATATTTGATAATAAGGATGATTTTGGACTGGCATTGTTTACCGATCACACGACCTCCTATGCTTTCGGCGATGATTATCCTTTGGGTCTTACAGCGCAATATGCAGGAAAAGGTTTATGGGGCATGAATTACGCCATAACACAGGACCTGGAAATGAACTATGCCCTTACCCCCCATCAGGGAAAATGGCATCAGTCGCATATTTCAGAAGCGAGCGCCCACTGGAACGAACCCCTGACCGCCGTCTTTTGCCGAAACATATCGCAGGAACAAAAATCATTTATTACATTGAAACAAAGAGGTTATGAAATCACTTCCCTGAGAGCGGATGAAAAAGGCATCGTTTTGCGTGTATACAATGCTGAAGAAAGCAACGCCCCTCTGAACATGCAGTTTCATTTTCCGGTGAAAAAAGTCGAAGAAATTCAGTTGAACGGGGATGTTGTCTCTGAAATACCGATAGCCGTTTCAGCGGGTCAATGTGAAGCGATTCTTCAAATCCCTCCCTATGGAATTAGGACTTATCGGCTTGAAAATAACAATTAACAACGGCAGAACAGTATATAACTACTATAAAAAAATGAAGAGAATAATATTCTTTTGGGCATTGGTTTGTGTATTACAGGCCTGCAACAGCAATTCCGGAAATTCCGGTAGATATGCCGGTCAGGGTGAGATGGAGTGGAATATCTTTCGCGGAGATGAGTCCCTAAGTGGATATACCGATATCCGCCTGCCTGAAAGCCCTGTGCTGCTGTGGACTTATAAAAGTGAAAAACGTACCGATTCTTCTCCCATCATCCACAAGGGTATAACATATTGGAGCGACAGTAGAGGACGTATCCTGGGAGTTGATATGGACGGAAAACTAATTTTCGATTACGACCTTCAAACGGCAGTAAACGCAACGCCGATGATCTTTGAATCAACACTATATGTTGGACGTATTGACGGCGTCATGACAGCCATTTCGCTTGAAAAAAAGGATACGTTGTGGACGTATGAAACAATGGGGCAAGTATCAGCCTCTCCGAATCGAGTAAATTTTAAAGGCCACCGGGCGATTGTCTTTGGCAGCTATGACAATTTTCTTTATTGCGTCGACGCGAAGACCGGAGACGTCATCAACAGTTTTGAATCGGGATACTACCTGAATGGAGCCGTTGCTCTTCACAAACAACATGCCATCTTCGGCGGATGCGACGCCTGGCTTCGCATTATTAACTGCGAAACGGGCGTATCAACCGATTCCTTATTGCTTGAGGCCTACATACCTGCTTCGCCGGCTATCATGGGCGACTATTGCTATGTGGGTGATTATTCGGGAAATATCTACGAATTGCAATTAGATAAAGGGATAATAATCAATCAAAAAAAGATCATGGAATCATCAGGCGAAAACGGCTCTTTCAATTCTGTTCCGGCAGTCGCTTCAAAAGCCGTTTACTTTCTTTCTGACGATCGCCATCTTTATTCCATTGACCGAAAGGAAGGAACTGTAACCTGGAAATACATGCTCAAAGGAAACCCCGGCGAAAGTTCGCCTGTCGTTTGTAAAGATAAGGTTCTTGTTTGCACACGAACCGGCATCATCTCCATCATTGACATTAATAACGGCGAATTAGTTTGGGAATACGATACAGGCGAACAGATTACAGGTTCGCCGGCAGTTGTTAAGGGCCGGTTTATGATTCTGTCCGCAAAAGGCGCTCTGTTTTGTTTTGGGAAAATACAGTAATGATGATGATAATCTTTATGTACCGGTTGCTATCTTTTTTTTATTGCCTGCTTATCTTGGCAGGATGTAAAACTGTAACCGAAAAGAACGGATCGGAAATCCCGTCAAATTCAAATCACTTCGATCTGAAATATATGGAAGCAATAGACAGCTTATCCAATGATTCTACGCGATTATGTTTGGATTTAGTCATTGAATTGTCCGCTGAAGAAATTGCAAGACAGAAATTTAATGAAGAAAATATAGCGTGGGTCGATAAACATGTAAATAAAGATTATCTTTTGGGTAACGTCAGACGTCAGGACAATCCACTGTATGTCAAAGTAGATAAAGAACATACTGAGCGGAATATTTACCTGATTCATCCCGTTTATGAGGCGTATAAGAAAATGTATGATGCCGCATTGGCTGACAGCGTCCATTTGAAACTAACATCCGGACATCGTACCTATCAGGAACAGGTGTACGAATGGGAACTGCGATGGAATAACCCCCGTACAGAGACCATTTTTGAAAATGAAATTGAAAAAGCAAGATATATACTGCAATACCGTGCCATGCCCGGCACAACGCGTCATCACTGGGGAACAGATATCGACCTGAACAGCTTCGAACTTGCCTACTTTGAATCGCAGGAAGGACAGGCTGTCTATAACTGGTTAAAGGAAAACGCCGAAAATTACGGGTTTTACCAACCCTATACGCCATATAACGAAAAGCGTCCATACGGCTACCGCGAGGAAAAATGGCATTGGAGCTATAAACCGCTGGCACGGCATATGCTCAATAAATATCTGGAAGTAATTACCATTCACGATATTACTGGATTTGAAGGCGATCGGACTGCTGTCTTAATCCCTGTCATTTCAATATGGGTTTGCAGTGTCAACCCCAAATTGTACGATTCCGATTGACCCTTTTTTCTTGCCAATTGGATTCTTTTTACTATTTTTGCGCATATTTTTTTAAAGAATTATGAAGTTATTTTTTATGTCTGTTCTTGTGATTGGCTGTTTTGCATTTTTTGCATTACACCTTCCGGAGCGCGATTCCTGTAGCAATAATTATGAAAGCGACGGAGATAGTGTGACTGTCGGCAACAGTATACGGTTAGTTTTTGCAGGCGATGTGATGGGGCACAGTACGCAAAATACCGGCGCATGGCGTGATGGCGGCGACAGTTGCTACAATTTTATTCCTAACTTCCAATGGATGAAAGCGTTTATTTCTTCTGCCGATATAGCGGTTGCCAACCTTGAAGTAACCTTTGCAGGCGAGCCCTATACAGGCTATCCGGCGTTTTCAAGTCCCGTTTCATTAGCAGTTGCCTTGCAGGATGCCGGTTTTAATGTGCTGGTGACAGCCAACAACCATATCATGGATCGCGGGGTAACAGGAATGGAGAGCACCATTGACGTTTTAGACAGTCTGGGTTTCTTGCATACGGGTTCGTTTAAGGATGCGTTCAGCAGGGAATCAAATCATCCGCTGATTATACAAAAAAACGGCATCAAGCTGGCTTTTCTCAACTATACATACGGTACAAACATGCCGACGGCAAAACCTCCTTTTACAGTCAATTATTTAGATACCGTCCTGATGGCTGCCGACCTGGCTAAAGCCCGCGAAAAGAAAGCCGATTATATTATTGCCTGTATCCATTGGGGTGACGAGTATCAAAATACGGAGAACGGAGCGCAGCGCCGAATGGCTGACTTCCTTGCACGTAATGGCTGTAACCTCATCGCAGGTTCGCATCCCCATGCCATTCAGCCCATCAAAACAATTGCAGGGAGCGCGACTGATTCTACGCTTGTCGCCTACTCGCTGGGCAATTTCATCTCGAATCAGCGATGGCGGTACAGTGATGGCGGTATCATGCTTGACGTATTCCTAACTAAAACCGATGACTTGGTCAAACTCGATTCCTTTCATTACGAACCGTTCTGGGTATATCGTTACCCAGAAAAAGGCGTACAGGTTTACCGGATTATCCCTGTCATTGATTATTTAAGCAATCCCGAACGCTTTCCGCCCATTAGCGTCGAAGATGAAAAAAAACTGATTCAGTTTTATAACGATACAAATACAATTATGAACAACTGAATTAATTATGATTAAACTAACTGACATTAATAAAAGTTTTCAGGACGGCGAAGGACCTCTGAACCATGTATTACGCGACGTGCACCTGGATATTGAAAAAGGCTCGTTTATAGCTGTAAAAGGCCCGTCGGGTTCGGGTAAAACAACCTTATTATCTATACTGGGGCTTTTACTTCAACCCGACAAAGGGAGTTATTTTTTTGACGGAATGAGTATGACTGTGCCGGATATCGACCACGCATGTATCCGCAACAAAAAAATCGGTTTTGTTTTTCAGGACCATCGCCTCTTACCCCAATTCACTGCTTTGGAAAACATCCTGCTGCCTACGCTCGCATATAGTTCGCAGACAGGCAGCGAAGCCATTGACGATGCCCGGCAATTACTCGAATTAACCCATATTTCTGCTGTGGCTAACCAGTATCCGCATACCTTGTCGGGAGGAGAGTCGACTCGTGTAGCGCTGTGCAGGGCATTAATTATGAAACCGTTACTACTGATTGCCGACGAACCGACCGGTCAGTTGGACGCTGAAAATGCAAAAAGAATTTCCTCACTACTGGCAACGGTAAACAAAAGTCTGTATACAACCATTGTAATGGCAACTCATTCCGATCAGGCTGCTTCAGCCGCGCATCGAATTCTCACGTTGAAATATGGATACATTCAATAAATTAATATACAGGAACATCGTTTTTTATAAACGTTATTATAAATTAGTTGCAACAGCGGCGTTAATTACTGTTGCGGTGATAACGGGCAGTCTTGTTGTTGGTGATTCAGTACGGACGACACTGATTAAGCGTGTGGCGGAACGACTGGGAGATACGGAAACGATTATTTTTTCTCGCAATTCCTTTTTGGAAGAAAGGATTTTGAAAACACCTGCACTAAAGGATGGTACGAGAGGGGTGCTGCTTACAAACGGTTTTGTTTCTGAGAGCGGCAGGCAGATACCTGTTTTTGTATGGGGCGTAGATGACCTTCCGATAACAAAAGGCGCCGCTCGAATCAATACTGCATTGCTTAACGGGATGGGCACAAAACAGCCTGAAGCCATTGTGCTTCGCTTACCGGCGACAGGACTTGTCCCTTCGGGTTCGCTGTTTGTGACTGAAAACTACACGACCGGCCTGCGCCTGGATTATGACGGAATAGTCGAAATGAAGGACGGCGGCAATATCAGTTTGAAAAACGAACAGACGATCCCGCTGAATATCTTTGTGAACCGCAATGAACTGGCCGAAGCCATGCAAATAGAACGAAAGATTAACCTCCTGTTAGCCAACAGAGAAATTGACGCTGCTGATTTTGAACAGGCATGGGATTACACAGTTTCGGGGTTAACAGTCAGCGAGATGGATGGATTTACAGAAATCACATCCGACCGTATCTTTTTGCAAGACGAAGTAGTTGCTTCCATCTGTAACAATAACAGGGCGCCGAACAGACTGTTCTCCTACCTTGCCAACACTATCGAACGAATGGATGATTCCAGCGCAACCAAACAGGATATTCCCTATTCTTTCGTTACAGCAATGGATCGTTACAAAGGCGACATTTTACAACCGGATGAAATCGTTCTTTCCGATTATGCTGCCAACCGTCTAAATGCCCAAACAGGCAACCGGATAAAGGTTTCATATTATACATCGAAAGATTTAAAAACCTTGCAGACCTGTTCGGTTACTTTGCGTGTAAAAAAAATTGTTCCGCTGAACGAATTGGTTGAAGACCGTACGTTAAGCGCCGAATTTCCGGGTCTTTCCGATGTGGAAAAATGTACGGACTGGGACAGCGATCTGCCTATCAACATGGATTTAATAAAGGATGAAGACGAGAAATACTGGGAACTCTACCGGACTACGCCCAAAGCCATTTTTGCCTATAACGCGGTTGCCGATGACTGGAGTAATGAGTACGGCAGCGCCACAGCTATCCGGTTAGACAATGTTTCAAAAAGCAGTCATTATGTCATTAGTAATGAGAATAATCAAGTAGAAGATAGTTATGTTCCAATCTCCCCCCTTTCGGGGGGGGTGGGAGGAGCATCCCTTCATTCCGGCATGTTCGGCATCCAACTTATCCACCCGCGTGCCGCCGGAGTATTTGCTGCCATGAACGGCGTTGATTTTTCGGGTCTTTTTCTTGCCTTGGGCATCTTCATAATCATCTCTGCGGTATTATTGATGATCGTGCCGCTTTCCGAAATGCTTTATCAGCGAAATAAGGAAATCTCATTATTGAAAGCAATAGGCTATTCGCGAAAACGTATTATCCGACTGATATGGAGGGAATCAGCCCCGGTTGTACTTGTTGCTTCAGTCGCAGGCGTTTTGGTTGGCATTATATATACATCACTTATTATGTGGCTGTTAGGAAGCATTTGGAAAGGGGCTACACACACAGATGGGTTTTCGGTCTACCCGGACATTCCAACGATTCTTGCCGGTTCATTAGCTGGCGTCAGCCTTTCACTTTTTATCCTGCATAGAACAATTATTCATAACCTGAAAGATAAAAAAGCAGACGTCAAAATGAAAAGTGTTTCGCTCAAAAGACAACGGATTGTTGCCATTATCGCTTTTAGTATTGCGTTAGTTCTGATTGGCATAAATTTCTTACTGTTACAGTCTGTCTCTTTGTTTGTTGGCGCAGGCATAACGCTTTTAGCAACAGCAGCGATAGGGGGTAATTATATGATTTGCAGGAATGGTAGCTTATTTTCAGGTAGTTTTAACGATAAAAAAATGATATGGAACACATTGTTTGCCAATAAGAATCAGGTCTTGCTGTCGTTTTTATCCTTGGCTTCAGGCGTATTCATCGTATTTTCAGTTGGGTTGAACCGTCAAGGCTTCGACAACAGCGCTCAACTACACGCGGGTACAGGCGGGTATACACTTTGGTGCGAAAGTACCGTACCGGTTTATCATAACATGGCTACCCGCGAAGGCAGGGAAAAACTGTCATTAACTACACTGCCTGCCGGAATAGAAATACTTCAATGCCTGCGATACAGCGCAGATGATGCAAGCTGCCTGAATTTGAACAAAGTAACTACACCTACCGTACTGGGTATCGACATGGATAAATTGTCGGAAAGCGAATTCCGGATATTGCAAAACATCTATTCACTCGACGGTAAAGACGCTTTCGGGAAAATGCAATCGCCGGCCAATCCGCCGGTTTATCCTGCATTAGTCGATGCTACCGTGCTGGCCTGGAGTCTGGGAATGAAACTTGGCGATACGTTATATTATGTGGGCGACGGAGGCCAAAACGTTGCCATTCAACTGGCAGGAACGCTGCCAAATACCATTTTTCAAGGTAACATACTCATCGATAAATTTTTTTTTCAAGAAATATGGAAACAAACAACCGGTAGCGAAGTTTTCCTGCTTAAAACTGATGAATCCGAAAAGGAAGCGGTCAAAATGCTGCTTTCGCAAGCGATGAACGAATATGGCGTACTGGTTACAACCACCAGCGACCGACTTAAGCAATTCAATTCCGTCACCGATACCTACCTGACCATCTTCATGACATTGGGAGGCATTGGATTGCTTCTGGGTATCATGAGTTTTATCATTGTTGTCCGTAAAAGCCTGGCCGCACGTCGAAAAGAAATCGCACTTTATAGAACATTGGGTTTCCCAAACGGTAAAATAGAACAAACGCTATACAGGGAAAACCTGACAGTCCCCCTTTATGCCATCATCACAGGCGTACTATGTTCCTTAACCGGTGTAGGCGTCAGCTATGCAAATACCGGCGCCGGATTATGGATGATGGCGTTATTATTTACAATCGCCTTTATTGGCTTTGTCATTCTTTTCTTAAAAAAATCAGTAAAAAATGAAATGAAGTAGTGTTTTAAGTCATTTTTTATTTGGGAGGCGACAAAATGTTTTTCCCGTCCAGAATCCATTCGGTATTTTTACTGTACGCCTTCCGGTAAGTTTCTATCTCATTGTAGATTTTAAATAAGGGCGCGCTTTGTGAAAACCCCTTATTCAAAATTGAAATCCGTTCCTGATCGGCCTGGCCTCTAATCGTGTTGGCCTGCATATCGGCTTTTGCCAGAATATCGGCTACCAGAAAGTCGGCATTGGAAGTAATGGAATCCGAAATCATTTGTCCTTCCGACCGGTATTGGCTTGAAATCTTGTTGCGGTCGTTAATCATGTCGCGGAATACTGCCGCCTTATTTTCATCCGGCAATTCCACCCTGTTAAACGACAGGAAGCATACTTTCAGCTTAATATCTTCCAGACCGCGATTTGACTTTTCCTGAATATTGTCCAGCAGTGACTGCCGGCTGGTGGTCACGATTTCATCAAATGTACTTTCTCCGATAACAGCTGCTATGTCGGAAGTGATGTTGTCGTCTAACCGATGCGTGGCCTTCGTCATGCTTCCGCCAACCTTGGTGAAAAATATTTTGGGACTCTCCACCTTGTATAATGTAAAGAAATCTATTAATAGCTTCTTTTTTGTCCGTTCCTGAAGTACCATTTCCTTGGGAGAGTACAGCTGAAGGCGCACATCCACCTTATATACATCTTCATACGGCCAAGGCCATTTTACTTTCAATCCGGGTGTATTGTACTCGCGCTTATACTCTCCGAAATGAAAAGCCGCCGCTTTTTCGTACTCTTTTACCGTGAAAAAAACGGAAGAGCAAAGCGCCCACATGATTAACGCAATTACCGCTGCAATGCAGTTAATTTTCTGGTTTGTAAATATATTTTTCATCTTAATGCTGTTTAAAGTTTAATAACCCCTGATTTTCAATGATTGTCTTTTTTGCTTCGGGAAGTACCTCCTGCATGGCCTCATACCACAATTTCCGCTCTGTTGTAAGCGGGTCTTTCCGGTATTCTTCGAGGACGCCCATAAATAACGCTATTTCTCCTTTTGCCCCGTTGACCTGCTGGGTATAATAAGCATTTGCTTCATTGATTTTTACTGCCGCTTTTCCATTCGCCTCCGGAACGACTTTGTTGTGATATTCCTGCGCTTTCTGCTGCATGGCATCCTTATCTTTTTCTGCGTTCATAACATCACTGTAAGCCGCCTTTACTTCGGCATCCGGCAGATCGCAGTCCTGAAGTTTAACTTCGTTGATGGTTACATTCAATCCGATAGTCTTACAGTAACTTTGAAAAAGCATCTTGTTATTTTCCTGAATATCTATCTTTTGAGTTGTCAGAAAATCATCCAACAATGTTTGTCCGGATATTAGACGCATACTCCCCTGTCCAAGTTTATCCAAAACGGCGACCGGGTCTTTTACCGTGTATACCCAGGTATAGACGTCATTGATTGTATACTGGAATATCCAGTAAATGGATCCGATATGCCCTCCTTTGGTAAGCATAGTTGCCTCGGCGGGAATCTCTGTTTCTCTTCCCCTATCATTGGTTCTGAATCCCAATTCCCAGCGATGTCGCATTTCGGTCGGCACTTTGCGCACTTCTGCGATAAAAGGTGCTTTCCAGTGCAGCCCCCCCGGCCCTACTTCATGCGAATAGGCGCCGAAATATTCTACTGCCGCCTTTTCCGTTTTATCCAGTATGAACCATGAATCAGCGAGACTATACAAAATAGTCAGCGCTAAGCAAGCGGCTATCATCCAATTGAATGGCAGAAACCGGGCTCCCTTTAGCTGCCAGTTCCCATTCCAGTCTTTCCTGATTTCCAAACCAAGAAAAGAACACAGTTTAACTAATAATTTACCCATATCTTTATAATTTTAAAAAAATCACTGTTCATTTTTTTCTGCAAAAGTACACAATAATGCTGTTTTGTAAAAATCTTTTCGGAAAAAAAATATGAATCGGTGCATCCTGGCGATCTGTCGATAGAAAAAATGGATATGATAAAGGATCATAACGGTTTTTTTAATAAAATAAAACGCGAACACCCTGAAAATCAAAATGTTCGCGTAAATAAAAAAGTGGTGCCACCAAGAATCGAACTAGGGACACACGGATTTTCAGTCCGTTGCTCTACCAACTGAGCTATGGCACCTTTTAGATTTGCGGGTGCAAAGATAGGGCTTATTTTTGATACTGCAAACAATTTCGCATCTTTTTTTTAAGCCAAATGCACCAGTATAAACAATCATAACACCCAATTAATCTCTAAACTCTAATCTCTAATCTCTAATATCTAATATCTAATCTCTACAAAGCCTGCCAGCCTTGCGCTTTCAGTTCGATTTCTCCACCATCACGCCCGACAAGCACATTGCCATATTCCGGTTTGGTAACATGACCAATGATACTGATTCCTTTTATTTCAGAAACGACATCGTGCAATCCAAGCGGTACGGTAAATAGTAATTCGTAATCCTCGCCGCCATTGAGCGCAGCAGTCACAAGGTTCATGTTAAACGCTTCGGCCATCACGGCTGTTTGATAATCAATGGGTATGCGCTCTTCAAAGATACGGCATCCGACAGCGCTTTCTTTTACGATATGCAACAACTCTGACGACAAACCATCGGATATATCAATCATGGAGGTGGGTGTCACACCTTGCTGACGAAGCGCATCAATGATGTCTTTTCGTGCTTCGGGTTTCAATTGTCTTTCAAGTAGATACTCTTTGCCGCTAAAATCAGGTTGAAAATCTTTCTCTCCCCGGAATATGTTTTTTTCGCGTTCAAGTAGTTGTAGCCCCATATAGGCAGCGCCCAGATCGCCGGAAACACAGATAAGGTCGTTTTCTCTGGCGCCGCTGCGGTAAACGATTCTTTCCACCTCGCCTTCACCAAGACAGGTAATACTGATGGTAAGTCCGGTTACCGACAGGGAAGTATCGCCACCGACAATATCTACTCCATACAGGTCGCAAGCCAATTGTAATCCGGCGTAAAACGCTTCCAAATCTTCGATACAAAAACGATTTGAAATGCCTAACGATACGGTGATCTGTTTCGGTTGACCATTCATCGCATAAATATCCGAAAAATTGACAATCGCTGATTTGTAACCAAGATGCCGAAGTGGAACATATGTTAAATCAAAATGAACGCCTTCAAGTAATAAATCAGTGGTTACCAATACCTTTCTATCTGAATAGTCGAGCACGGCGGCGTCGTCGCCTACCCCTCTCAGCGTACTGCTGTTCTTCAATTGAATTTGATCGGTGAGATGGCGGATCAGGCCAAATTCACCGAGAGTAGCTATTTCAGTTCGTGACATGTTTTCTATATGAATGAATATGTTCAAGTATGTTTTTGTTAAAGTTTGTTCCCTGATCGAAAAGGAATTGCACATACATTGGAAGATAATACAAAACCGGCTTCCATTCGTCGGGAAGGCATGCAAGTGTTTTCAACCGCATGGCATCCTTTTCTGTCGTGATAATCCGTTTGCTTCGTGAGCCCTTCTTTTGAAATTCGACATGGATGTCATGTATATCAGCCATAGTAAAGCGATGATGATCAGGGAATATGCAAGTAGTAAACCGATCATGACAGGATCGTACTGTTTCAATAAACGGTTGGGGGTTTGCAATACCGACTACAAGCAGCAATTCCTCCTCCTGAATTTCGTTCAATGAACATGGGCGCTGAGCGAATGACGGGAAAAGCGCTTCAAGCGGAAAGTACATTATTCTCGTGAAATAAAGGCGTTGATGTGCCTTCAACATCATGCTTTTCTCAATCAAGCCTGCGTCTGCAGGCTTGATTGCGTCCGGGCATTTTGTCGCCACAACTATATCGGCTCTATAAACGCTTTTGATTGATTCCCGCAAATTACCTACAGGAAGCATTTTGTCAGCATAATACATGCTTTGATAACTGGAAAGCATGATTGTCAGGGAAGGCTTCACGTACCGATGTTGCATGGCATCATCCAGCAGTATCACCTCCGGTCGTCTGCCCGCCGGCAATGAAAGCAAACGGTTGATGCCGCGACGACGATTTCCGTCAACAGCCACGAGGATATCCGGAAACTTTTGTTTTACCTGACAGGCTTCGTCGCCTGCCTCTGTAACCGTACTGTTTGCATCTACCCACACAAAGCCTTTTGTACAACGTTTATAGCCGCGGCTTAATGTCGCAATGCGATATTGATCTTTCAACAGCGCAATCAGATATTCCGTGACAGGCGTCTTACCTGTACCGCCGACTGCAATATTTCCGACACAAATAACCGGAATGTCATACCTCCGAGATGGAAGTAGATGGATGTCAAACAGCAGATTTCGAACTCCTGCCGTTAAACGGTAAAGAAGCGCAAAAGGCGTAAGTACGATACGTACAAACGCATTTTTTCTGTTCATTCGTTTTTATAACATATCCATATCATACGGTAAACGCGCCTGGATACCGGTCATTCGTCTGATCGTGCGAACGACATGTAACAGTTCATAATCCTCTCCAAGCGCATCTTGAACCAGCGAAGATTTCACATCGCCCAATTGTTTTTTCAAAAATTCCATCAAAGGATCGCTTGAACTGGAAACAACTTTTATCTGGTAATTTTCGAGGCCTGCCAGTTCGGCTGCTGTTTTAATGGCATGTTCAAGATCGCCTAACCCGTCGACTAAACCTCTATCCAACGCCTGTTCGCCTGTCCACACACGCCCCTGAGCTATCTTGTCAATCGCCTCTTTTGACATGCCGCGTCCATCGGAACACCGCGTCAGAAACACTTCATAGAAATGCTCAACATATCCCTGTAAAAGCGCTTTTTCATCTTCGCGCATGGGTCGCGACGGATCGCCGAAATCACCAAATGTATTTGTCTTCACCACATCGGTTGTCAAGTCTAATTTTCGATATAGTTCGGCGGCGTTGGGAAACATGCCGAAGACCCCTATCGAACCGGTAAGCGTATTGGCTTCTGCAATGATTTTATCGGCTGCACATGCAATATAGTAACCTCCCGAAGCGGCCACATTGCCCATGGATACAACTATTTTTTTCTCGTTTTTCCCTTTTTCATCTAATGAACGTGCCTTTTGATATGAACTGATAGATACCTCTAATGGGTTAGCTACAACTTTGTCCGTTTCTACCCATGTCCTCAACTCGCCGTTATCAAAAAACAAAGTAATTTGACTGTATTCATACTTATCTTTCAAAATCCCGTCCTCTTCAACCGTAGTTATATTTTTAGGCTCCTTACCGAGGAAAAAAAACTTTAGGTCTGCCTTCGACATGCCGAAGTTCAAAAAACCTATATTAATATTGTATGCATCATAATGTAATTTACCACGCTCCATCCACGTCTTAGGATCGGATTGCTTTTTAGGATTTTGAATTGCCACATCGTTCTTCGCAATATTGCTTCGTAACGATTTGAACTTATCCTCGTTTTGAGATTTACAATTTATCCCAAAGACAAAAAATACTATAACTGAAAAGACTATCTGCCTCATATTCACTGTTTTTTAATTTAGTTTAACTTTTTTTTTAAAATGCAAATATAAATATAAAAAATAAATAAAACAATTTTTTTTCAAAAAAATAATATCTTCGAATAATATTTTATTTTTTTGTAGAGTTTTATTGTTGCCTCGCTAGGACTCGAACCCAGACAAACAGAACCAGAATCTGCGGTGCTACCATTACACAACAAGGCAATATTTTTTCTGTGCGAAAAACATTGGGTGGATGATGGGACTCGAACCCACGACCAGCGGAACCACAATCCGCTACTCTAACCTACTGAGCTACATCCACCATGTAAAATTTGACGCCGCAAAGATAATCATTTTTTTATAAAACAAAAAAAAAATGTTATCTTTGCGTTTTTTTTAGAAAATGTCGTTTTCATTAAAAATAAGTAATGTATCGGCGCTTCAAACGTTTCAATTTCTGCGTTTTCTGTGCTTTCTGTTAATAAGCATGTTTTTTGCGAAAGTGCATCTGTCAAAGGAAGACATCGGGAATTGGGAGATGTTGATGTTTGTCAGCGGGGCGCTAAGTTACTTTTGGGTAACAGGTATTCTGCAATCGTTTTTGCCGCTGTCACAACGAAGCATGGCTTTTGTGTTGCATAAACGAATCGAAGGCAAGTCGCCCGAAATTTTTAACGCTTTTGTTTTGTTGTTAGCTTTCAGCATCGCCTTTGCCTTCCTTATATTATTGATGTTCGGTCATGGCGCTGCAACAAGCGGTATTCCCAAGGTGCCATATCCCGGATTGCTGATAATATACTTTATGCTGAGCAACAGCACGCCGTTAATCGAACATATATTCCTGATACAGAACAAGCCGTTGCATATCTTGTGGTATGGTATCATCTCGACCGTACTACAGATTTTTGCAGTTTGTGTTCCTGTGATACTTGGCATGGGCATCGAATCGGCGCTATGGGGGTTAATAGGGGTTACCGCATTGCGTTTCATTTACTTGCTGTTTCTTTTATGCCGTCATGCCGAGTTCAAGTTCTCAATGCCGTTTATTCTCAATAATTTATATTTGGGTTATCCTGTTATTTTCAGCATTTTGCTTAGCGGTTCTACGCAATATGTTGACGCATTGGTTGCGACCATCGCTTTCGACGCCGAAGATTTTGCCGTTTTTCGATATGGCTGTAAAGAACTGCCTTTTGTGGTGATGATGACCTCGGCGCTAAACAACGCTATGATTCCCGCCTTCTCTATAAAGAAAAATACTTCGGTCATTTTAGACGAAATAAAACGACGTTCGCTCCGGCAGATGCATATCCTCTTCCCATTGTCTATTTTGATAATGATTTTCAGCAAGGTAATCTACGGACGCGCACTTTTTAGTCCGGAATTTTATCGCAGCGCCGACGTCTTTATGGTATATCAGCTGATGATTATCAGCCGTGTAGTCTTTCCGCAGACCATACTTATCGGATTGAAAAAGACGCGCATACTGATGTGGGCAGCAGTTATCGAAATCGCATTAAACATTCCGCTTTCGCTATTTTTTGTACAATACTACGGCGTTGTCGGCATCGCGCTTGGCTCCGGCTTGATACATATTCTCGAAAAATTTATTCTTATGTGGTACAACTACCGTAAACTGAACATCGCTCCAAAGTCATATACGCCATTGTCGTGGTACATTTTTTATTCGATTCTTATCGGAATAGTTTTCGTACTTATCGACCATCGAATTATATACATAAAGTAAATAAAATAACTTATTCTGTCTTTATTGTTTTTTAAGACTTTCCAGACAATCTATTACATTCTTTTCAATACGCTGTTCAAGGTTTATTATATCGGTTTTTTGAAATTTATCACCTGTAATATTTTCGTAGAGTTCGATATATCTGTCGGATACTTGTGAGATGTATTCGTCGGTCATTTCAGGGATTTTTTGTCCTTCAAGACCTTGAAAACCGTTGCTTATCAACCATTGACGCACAAATTCTTTAGAAAGTTGTTTTTGCTCTTCCCCTTTATCAAAAAGTTCGCGGTAAGTATTGACGTAGAAATAACGCGAAGAATCGGGAGTATGAATTTCGTCAATAAG
>Ga0082212_10001326_pt1 | contig 36475 bp, 32 predicted proteins | sample TergutNt197P3_FD_71548 | JGI IMG/M metagenome (GOLD analysis project Ga0082212, IMG submission 71548) | Neocapritermes taracua P3 segment gut microbial communities from Petit-Saut dam, French Guiana - Nt197 P3 | ecosystem: Host-associated > Arthropoda: Insects > Digestive system > Gut ...
TCTAAATCTGCTCGAAGAACTGAAAAAACGGGAAATTTTTGTCCCGAATCAAGAGGAAGCGGAAATTCCGTTATTGGAAAATTTGCTAACAGTAAAAAAAACAGTATCATCTGACATTCAAGAAGATGCAGTTTATGAAAAAGTAGATTTTTCGCAATTACAAAACATTTCAGGCTCTTTGGTGCAACTCTTGCCTAATGCCCCGCCTTTTTATCCTTCGGGAAATTTTCGTGAAAAGTATGCTTCGCAATTTGTCCGCATTTCAAAAGAAGCAAGCCGTATTTTGGCTAAAAAGATGGAAATCAATACTATTTTTCCTTATTACGATAACTATTCCATAACAAATCGCACCACTTTAACCTTAACGCTAAATGTCAATAATGAAATAGAAACAGGCGGTGAAAACCACAAAATCAATGAGTTAAAGCAACTTATTCCGGCGCTTTTTGCACTCAACCCCGACCGTTTACCCGATTTTGAACCTTCGGTAGCGGCATTTTACAAAATTGTACTCGCCTCGCTGCATTTAACGGCAAACGGTATGCTCATTCCGCAAATCGTCCAATTGGAAGATAAACGTTTCATTATCCGCTGGTTACCTGCTACCATTGACAGCCGCGTGAAAATGATAATAGAAAAACTGTCGGCAATTTTGCCCGACGGTTTGTTGCAGACAAAGAAAATTATCCGTAAAAAAGAACAATTATTACCCATTGAAAATCAGACGATTGAAATACTTTCACTTTTCATTGGCAAATTCATAACACAACTTTCCAGACCGTCGAATGGCGATTTGTTTGAAGAACTATTTTTCAATGGCAAAGCCTACGCATTCAAAAATGTGGGCGAAAATGCGTTGAGCGGCGGTATCAAAGTATGGTTAAACCGTTACTATCTCACCGCCGAGCAGTACAAGCCTGTGATTACGGTGTCGGAAACGGAAAATGAAGATTTTGAAGTACAAATTACGGTGGAAGATACCACGCAGCCCGACAATTTACCGATTCCGCTTGCCCACATTTTGAAACAGAAACAGTATGAAAAACAGCGTTTTAAGATTTTGCAGGGTGTGTCGTTGCTTACTCCCTTTATTCGCGGTTTGGATACCTGTATCAACTTGGGCGGAAATTCCCCTATTTTATTCACTAACAGCGAATTTGCTCCTTTTCTGATGGACGTTTTGCCTGCTGTCCGTTTGCTGGATATTAAAATTATGATGCCCAAATCTTTACAGGATTTGTTGCGTCCAAAAGTATCGCTCAGAATAAAAAAGAAAGAGACGGGACAAGGTTTTATTAATTTGCACGATTTGCTCTCTTTCAATTGGCAAGTTGCTCTGGGTGAGACACTTGTATCGGAGGAAGAGTTTAATAAACTGTTGAAAAAAGCCTCGCGGTTGTTTAAGTTCAAAGAAAATTATATTTACGTAAATGACGCCGACCTTGAGAAGTTACACAAGGTATTTACGGCAGATAAAATGCTCACTCCCTATCAGTTACTGCAAACGGCATTGGCGGAAGAATACGACGGCTCGCCCGTAACACTCAGCGACGAGGTGCGTGATTTAATCAAAGAATTGACCTCTACGGAAGATGTGCCTCTGCCACAGCAACTTAAAGCCCAAATGCGTCCCTATCAACAACGCGGTTTTTCGTGGATGTATCGCAACAGCCGCATTGGATTCGGCAGTATCATTGCCGACGATATGGGCTTGGGAAAAACCTTGCAGGTGATTTCTATCTTATTGAAATTCAAGGAAGAAAATGCTCTAAATGAAAAACACAAAGCCTTAGTGGTTGTCCCAACCGGCTTGCTGACCAACTGGCAGGCTGAAATTGAAAAATTTGCTCCGTCACTGTCTTCACATATTTTTCATGGACAAAGTCGTGATATTAAGCAATTTAACGCTGATATTATGCTAACGACTTACGGCGTTTTGCGAAGCGATTTTGATGTATTGAAAAAACAAAAATGGCAGGCAATGATTATTGACGAAGCGCAAAACATTAAAAATCACGATACTGCACAATCAAAAGCGGTAAAAAGTATTCCCGCAACCATTCGCATTGCCATGAGCGGAACGCCCGTAGAAAACCGTTTGACCGAGTTTTGGTCAATCATGGATTATACCAATAAAGGATATTTAGGAACAGTCAAAACTTTTAAAGAAGATTATGCCAATCCAATTCAACTATTTAATGATGAGACTGTTACAAATAAATTTCGGAAAATTACCGCACCTTTTATGCTGCGGCGTATGAAAACCGACAAGAGCATTATTTCTGATTTGCCCGACAAAATTGAGCAAAATCAATTCGCAAAACTTACTAAACAACAGGCTGCCCTGTACGAAAAAACCATGTTGGCTGCAATGGAAGAGATTGAAGGTTGCAATGGCGATGACCAACAATCACTCTTTAAACGGCAAGGCTTGGTGCTGCAAATGATATTGGCGCTCAAACAAATATGCAATCACCCGACCCAATTTTTGAAAAACGGAAAATTTGACGCTTCGCTGTCGGGCAAAACAGAGTTGCTGTTTGAACTCTTGGAAAGCATTATGGAAAGCGGAGAAAAAGTATTGGTTTTCACTCAGTTTGCCGAAATGGGAACTTTGCTGGAACGTTTCATTACCGATCGTTTCGGCGAAAAACCGATGTTTTATCATGGCGGTTGTAACGTCAAACAACGCGAGGCAATGGTACAGCGTTTTCAACACAACCGTGCCGATAAAATTTTCCTGCTTTCGCTCAAAGCAGCCGGAACGGGCTTGAATCTCACTGCCGCTTCGCACGTTATTCATTACGACCTTTGGTGGAATCCCGCCGTTGAAAATCAAGCCACCGACCGCGCCTACCGTATCGGTCAAACAAAAAACGTGATGGTACACCGCATGATTTGTAAAAATACCTTTGAAGAACGTATTGACGAAATGATTCAACGCAAAAAACACTTAGCCGAAATGACCGTATCCACCGGTGAAAACTGGATAGGTAAGTTGAGTAATAAGGAGTTAAGGGAGATATTTGGGTAAAAGTAAAATAATCTGCGTCATCTGCGTGCTCAAAAACGATTTAATTATGGATTTAATATTACATTTTGAAAATTCAACTAAAAAAACATAAAATGAATAAACACTTTGAGCCGAAAAAAAATTTAATTGGCTCAAAAAAAATGTATTTTTGCACCGAATAATTTTAATAAACGTATCAAATATGTATAATTGGCAAATAGAAAAATGGGCAGAATTTATTTATAATGAAAATATTATAAACGACAATGCGTTGAAATTCGCAGAACTTTCGGGTGAAATATTTGGCGTGTTCAAAACATTTAATTCTGCAAAACAACAAAGCGAAAATCTTGACGTAATGATTTCTGAGGCAATAAAAACCTCTGAAATTGAGGGAGAAATGTTATCACGGGAAGATGTTCGTTCCTCTTTCTTAAAAAAATTGGGTTTAACGTCCACCGTAAAAAACATTAAAGACAAACGAGCAGAAAATATCGCCTTTTTAATGTTGGAAGTAAGAAACAATTTTCAGGAAAAACTAACCGAAAAAATGTTAAAAAATTGGCACGCTATACTGTTTTACAATGCAAAATATATTAATGCAGGCGCGTATCGTAAAGGTGAAGAAGCAATGCAGATTATTTCGGGCGCTTTGGGTAAAGAAAAAGTACATTATGAAGCGCCACCGTCGGCGCAAGTTCCACAAGAAATGAAAAATTTTGTGATCTGGTACAACAAATTCAAAACCAATGGTAACATCCCAAAAATCATTATAAAAACGGCAATTACGCATTTGTATTTTGAAAGTATCCACCCGTTTGAAGACGGAAACGGCAGAATAGGCAGAGCATTAATTGAAAAATGTTTATCTGAATCTCTTGGAAAGCAAATAATTATGAGTATTTCACAAACGATAGAGAAAAACAGAAATCAATATTACGCCGAATTGAAAAAAGCACAAACCACATTGGAAATCAACGGTTGGTTGCTCTATTTTTCGCAACTGCTCATTGATACACAGCAAAATGCGTTGGAAATATTGGATTTCTCCGTCAAAAAAACACAATTTTTAGATAAATACAAAAAAACGATGAACGACAGGCAAACCAAAGCAATCAACAAGATGTTAGATGCAGGTAAAAACGGATTTGAAGGCGGAATGACAGCAAAAAAATACATCTCAATCGCCAAAACAACAAAAGCAACTGCCACCCGCGATTTGCAGGAATTAGTCGAAAACGGCGCTTTACTTCAAAATCTTGCAGGTAGAAGTACCAATTATACTTTGAATTTATAAATAAGAAAATATTAATGAATTTTATAACAAAAACAAAATGAACGAGAATAAAAAAATAGCAAGAATATCCATTTTTTGGAGTTTATTTATTGGCATTGGTGCGCTTTGCGGTAGCGTTATGATGTTTATTGAACCTACAGGAAAAATTTGGGAAATGTATCTGTTACTCCCCTATTTTCAAAAACTTCCTTGGACAGATATATTCTTTCAAAATTTTATTTTTCCCGGTATTGCCTTGCTTTTAGCCAATGGAGTAACAAACTTTATTTCTTTAATTCTCATTTGTTCAAAACATCGTTATGCAGCATTTTCCGTAATGGCTTGCGGAATTATTCTCATGCTTTGGATTACAGTACAATTCGTTATTTTCCCGCTTAACTTTATGTCAACTCTTTACTTTATTTTTGGGGCACTTCAAACATGGACAGGATATAAATATTGGAAAAATGAAAAGTAACGCAAAGAATGGCTTGAAAAGCCAAATTTTCATAACCGCAAGTCAACGACTTGCTGACAATAACACAGAACAACCTGCGGCGAACAAGAGAACAGCAGGAGTTTGGTATTTATTGTTTGTCATTACGGCGGGTCTATGCCAAATGTATCTTACCAAAACCTTTGTCGCTGACAATGCACTTGCAACCGCCCAAAATATCCTTGCAACCGAAGGGCAGTATTTGCTTTCTATTTTTGGAAGTATTTTTGGACATATTATCTGTTTTTTGTTTGTGGTTTTGGCGCTGTACCGCTTATTGAAAAATGTGAATGAATCGCAGGCAAAACTTATGCTTTCTTTGGTTCTTGTTTCTGTTGCCGTGATGTTTGTGAACATTATTTTTCAAACAGCATCTTTATTTGTTTTGAACAGAGCGGCGTATTTTACAGAATTTACGGCAGGACAGATTTATGAAATATCAACTTTGTTTTTGCAGTTGCGTTTTATGGGCGAATATGTTGTGGGAATTTTCTGGGGCTTGTGGCTTTTCCCTTTGGCGTATCTTGTTTATAAATCGAATTTTATGCCAAAATTTATTACCGTTTTGCTCATACTTGCAGGCATTTGCCATATCGTTGATTGCACGCTATTTTTAACAAACCAAAACATACACGCAATTTTGACAAATTATTTGATGATTGGCACATTGGGCGAAGCGGTAATGTTTCTGTGGTTATTGATTAAAGGAGTAAATATAAAAGTAACGTAAAGGAAATGAAAAAACGAAAAAAAACACTGTTAATAACCTTATGCGTAATTGCAACCCTATTTTGCGGGTTGAAAATTTATTACGAAATTGGAAATTGCAAATACAACAACAAAATAAAAGAACTAAAAATGGATTTTCAAATTGAGAGCAAAATAGAGCATAAAACCATTGAAAATAATGGAAATACAATACATTATTTCGTAAGCGGAAACGAAGAAAGGGAAACGATTGTTTTTTTACACCCCGCTTTCGGCGACCACCAATGTTTTGATAAACAGATTGATTATTTTTCTCAAAACTACAGAGTTATAACGATGGATATGTTAGGACACGGTTTGTCTGTTGTGGAAAAATCAAAAGACAAAATTACAGCGACTGCCGTACATATTGTAGAAATTCTGAAAACGGAAAATGTAGAAAAAACACATATTGTAGGAGTATCGTTAGGCTCGTTGCTGGCACAGGACTTTGCATTAAAGTACCCAGAAAAAGTTTTGTCATTAACAGCACTCGGCGGATATAACATCAACAAAGAACAAAAAGAAGTTGCCAAATCGCAAGGTAAAGAAATGTTTAAATGGCTGTTTAAAATGATTTTCTCCATGGACGCTTTTCGAAAATATACAGCAAATGTTTCTGCCGTAAATGAATCGGAGCAAGTTCGTTTTTATGAAAGCGCGAAGCATTTTACGCGAAAATCTTTTACCATTATGTCTGGATTAGACATATTGATAGAAAACCGTACTATTCAAAGGAATTATCCATTACTCATTTTGTCGGGCGAAAAAGATAACGAGTTGGCGTTAAAAATGGCAAAACAATGGCACGAGGAAGAACAAAACAGTCAAATGTTCATTATCCAAAATGCAGGACATTGTGCCAATATGGACAATGCAGAAGAGTTTAACAATTTAATAATGAATTTCATAACCGCAGGTCAACGACTTGCGGACAATAACGCAAAGAATGGCTTGAAAAGCCAAATTTTCATAACCGCAGGTAAGCGTAGCGCAGCCTGCGGAGACAAAACAAGTACAAACCCGCTGCCTGAAAGGCAGGACTAAAAAACGAACAATATGAGTTACACAAAATTATTATATCACGTTGTATTCAGAACAAAATACGGAAAAAACACTATTCCCGAGCAGCACGAAAAGGAGTTGTACGCTTATATCTTGGGAATTATCAACAATAAAAAATCAAAACTTTATCGCATTGGTGGCATAGAAAATCACTTGCATTTATTGATTGATATACACCCGACTTTTGCAGTGTCCGATTTTATGAAGGAACTCAAAGAATATTCAAGCAAATGGCTTGCACGAAACCCAAATTTCCCAGATTTTGAAGGTTGGGCAGTAAGTTTTGCCGCGTTTAGTTATAATTTATCCGATAAACAAAAAATCATTAATTACATAATAAATCAAAAAGAACATCATAGAAGAGTAAGTTTTGAAGAAGAGTATCGTAAATTTTTAGTAGAAAATGGGATTGAAATAAATGAAAAATATTTTTTGGCAGATTGAAAATAGTCCTGCCTTTCAGGCAGAGTTGAGGGCGTTTGTTTGCCGCAGGTCGTTGACCTGTGGTTACGAAGATTAAGCCTTTCAGGCTAAAAAACAAAAACTAACAATGATAGTATTAACAATTAAGAATTAACAATTAAGAGAATTAATAATTAAAAGAAAACAACTAATTAAATAAATGTGATAATAACGAAAAATACATAATTAGTAAAACAATAAGATGATTAGTAAAACAATAAATAATAGAAATCACGGCTTGAAAAGCCAAATTCTCATAACCGCAGGTCAACGACTTGCGGACAATAACGCAAATCACGGCTTGAAAAGCCAAATTTTCATAACCGCAGGTCAACGACTTGCGGACAATAACGCAAATCACGGCTTGAAAAGCCGGATTTTCATAACCGCAGGTCAACGACTTGCGGACAATAACGCAAAGAATGGCTTGAAAAGCCGGATTTTCATAACCGCAGGTAAGCGTAGCGCAGCCTGCGGAGACAAAACAGGTACAAACCTCTGCCTGAAAGGCAGGACTAAAAAATGAACAATATGAGTTACACAAAATTATTACATCACGTTGTATTCCGAACAAAAAAAATAAAAAATAAAAAAATGTACCCCAAATACCCCCTTCTCTTAATTCTTAATTCCTAATTCTTAATTCCTAATTCTTAATTCCTAATTCCTAATTATCATGTTTATAGCCTTCGTAAAAAAAGAATTTTACCACATATTGCGCGACAAGCGTACTATTTTAATTTTGCTTGTGATGCCGATTGTGCAGATTATTTTGTTCGGTTTTGCCATTACTACCGAAGTGAAAAATACGCCAATGGCAGTATTTGACCCGTCGAAAGATGCTGCCACAAGGCAAATTACCGAACGACTTGCGGCAAGCGACTATTTTACGCTCGCTCGTGAATTGCACAACCCCGAAGAAATTGAGAAAGCGTTTCAAAAAGGCGATGTAAAATTAGTTGTAGTATTTAGCGAAAATTTTCAGAACAACCTTTTTCACACCGGCGAAGCAGCCGTGCAAGTAATTGCCGATGCCACCGACCCCAATCAAGCAAACACTTTTGCCAATTACGCCTCAAATATCATTGCCACAACTTACCAAGAATTCGCAAGTAAAAATAATTCTCAATTCTCCGTCATTGCGGGCTTGACCCGCAACCTCAATTCTCCATTACGAATCGTTCCCGAAATAAAAATGCTTTACAACCCACAAATGAAAGGTGCATACAATTTCGTGCCGGGCGTTATGGGGCTTGTGTTGGTGCTTATTTGTGCGATGATGACCTCTGTTTCTATTGTTCGCGAAAAAGAGATGGGAACCATGGAAATTTTGCTCGTGTCGCCTATAAAGCCGATTTACATTATCTTAGCCAAAATCACGCCCTATTTTGTGTTGTCCATTATCAATCTTACCACCATTTTATTACTATCGGTATTTGTACTTGGCGTGCCCATAGTGGGCAACCTGTTTCTACTGATTTTACTCTCGTTGCTCTTTATTTTGGTTGGATTATCGCTTGGGCTAATGGTTTCCAACATTGTGAAAACGCAAGTTGCCGCAATGCTCATTTCGGCGGTAGTGATGATGATGCCCACCATGTTGCTATCCGGTATGATGTTTCCGGTGGAAAGTATGCCGAAAATTTTACAGTGGATTTCGGTTATCCCGCCCAACCGCTGGTATGTGGAAGGCGTAATAAAACTAATGATCATGGGCGTTGATGCAAAATATGTCATCAAAGAATTTGCCATTTTGGGCTTTATGGCAACGGTGTTGTTGGTAGTAAGTTTGAAGAAGTTTAGTGTTAGGATTAATTAAGAATTAACAATTAATAATTAAAAGAAATGAAGAATCATTTTAGATTATATACAAACACATTAGCAGATTTCAAATCTACTATTTTTGACCTAATAAGCGGAGACAAGGAAACGAAACAAACAAAAGGACTTGCATATATATTTTCACAATATAATGAGTTTTTAGTTGATTTTTTAAAATTTGAAAGTGTTAAGAATATTATTTCAAATAAATTACATAAAAATATAGACTTCAATAAAATTTCTTCAATAGAAGTTAGTGCAGAAAAATTAACTAAGGATAAAAAGAGAGCCGATATAATAATCAAAATAGATTCTGAACGGAGACCTCTTATTGCAATAGTTATTGAAGTAAAAAGCATTAAAACAAATGTCAATCAACAAGCCCTTAAAAAACAAATATCAAATTATTTAGATGAAGAACAATTGCCGGAATTGAAAAATTATGTAAAAGTAGGAGCAGTTCTGACTAAATATAAGCAAAACATACCCGATTTGATTAATATAACTTGGGATAATGTCGTGCAAATGTTGATGGATTTTTGTAAAAAAAGAAATGAAAATGAAATTATTACTCAATATTTGAATTTTTTAACCCAAATCGATAAAGCAATGAAGTATTACGAAAAAGAAGTTCTCTCTATCCCAGCAGGAAGAAGTTTTGCTGATATAGAAAGATTTAACATTTATGTCTGTCCTGATAGCAAAAAAGACAAATATAAAAAATACAATTATAAAAGATCCCTTTTTGTTACTTTCAGAGAAGCAGGGAGTGTAATGAAAAAATTGTATAAAATTGATGATATTATTATTTTGAATACATCAAATCAAAATGAGGTAGAATCGCTACAAAATTCAACTTATCCGAACAATGTAAAAAATAGAATTCTTGAGTATATTAAGGAAACAAATCATTTTCAAAATTTTGACGAAAGATTCTATATTTTATCAGAAACTGACAGTATTGAATTACAAAACAATCCAAAAGCGGTAAAACCACCTCGTGGTCATGTATATTATACACTGAAAGAGATATTAACAAAAAAGATTGTAATACCAGAATCACAACAATAGCAAGGTGCTTATCACTTATGAATAATATTACCATGCAAAATATAAATCAAGCAACAACAAAACGGGCTGAAAGCCCAACAATCAATAGCGTATGGCGTTGCCATACGAAACGAGACGTACACACCAACCCCAAGCCCCAACGGGGCGTAATCATAAATTCAAAATAAAATTTTCATGAGTTTACAAATAAACACACCAACCGCAATGAATATGTTCCACCCCCTTAATCCCCCGCCAGCGGGGGAGAGCAAGCGCAACCTAATTACGCCTACGGCGTGGTGTCATCATTTCGACCAAATGAAAAAATATTCAAACAATGAAAATCAATAACATAGGGTAATGCCCTTTGGAAGGAATTAAATAATAATACAATGATAAAATTTTTATTAGAAAAAGAGTTCAAACAAATTTTTCGGAATGCTTTTATTCCGAAGTTGATAGTGGCAATGCCGGTGATGCTGATGTTGGTGTTTCCTTGGGTTGCCAATCAGGAAATAAAAAATGTGAAATTGAGTGTGGTGGATAACAATCACAGCGCCACTTCCGAACGATTGATTAACAAAATAGTGGCTTCGGGCTATTTTATTTTGACCGATGTTTCTGCTTCTTACAACGAGGCGATGCAAAGCGTTGATCAAGGTAAATCGGATATTATTCTTGAAATTCCGCAAGAGTTTGAAAAAGATTTACACAAATCGAAGGTTGCTAATGTGATGATTTCCGCCAACGCCGTGAATGGGATGAAAGGCGGCTTAGGTAGCGCCTACTTATCGGGAATAATCAATGACTTTTCTAACGAATGGAGAATGGAAAATGGAGAAGAGACAGCGACAAATCTTCCTTTCTCCTTTCTCCTTTCTCCTTTCTCCCCTATTAGTTCTCAATTTAGATTTAATCCAACGTTAGATTACAAAATGTTTATGATTCCGGCGTTATTTGTGATGTTGCTCACGTTGCTTACCGGTTTTTTGCCCGCATTTAACATTGTGGGCGAAAAAGAGTTGGGCACTACCGAACAAATGAACGTAACGCCTATGAACAAAGGCATTTTCATTCTTGCCAAACTTATTCCCTATTGGCTCATCGGCATTGTGATTTTGTCTATTTGTATGGGACTTGCCGCGCTCATTTATGGGCTAATTCCCGCTAATATTGCTACGATTTACCTCTACGCCGTTATCTATATTCTTGTAGTATCTGGTCTGGGCATTGTCATTTCCAACTATTCCGACACGATGCAGCAGGCAATGTTTGTGATGTTCTTTTTTATGCTGATAATCATTCTATTAAGCGGACTTTTTACCCCCGTAAGCAGTATGCCAAAGTGGGCACAGATGATTACGGCTGTCAATCCGTTGAAATACTTTATGGAAGTAATGCGAGCCGTTTACCTCAAAGGCAGCGGAATGCGGGAGTTGTTGCCACAATTTTTTGCCCTTTGCGGGTTTGCAGTAGTGTTTAACGCTTGGGCGGTGTTGAGTTATAAAAAAAGCAGGTAAGCTTTATACCCACTAAAAATATTTAATTAAAAAAACTATTTTTGCCGCCAAATTAATGTATAAACTTTATAAATAATATGAATACCGAAGACCTGTTCACACAAAATGAAAACACCTATGAAATGACAACTTATGAGATTGAAACAATTGAACCTCAACCTCAACCTAAACACGTTTCCATTTATAACCATAAATGGTTTAATTGGGGCGCTTACCTTGTGCTTTTGGTGGCACTGATTGTGCTTTACATATTGCACTTTACAGCACCGAAACCTCATGTTTTTGTTCCAAAAGAGATACCGGATGAACCTCAAAGCGGTGAAATTGTTTTTGTAGATTTAGATGTTATTAATGAAGAATATGAATTGGTAACCATCTTAACCGGTGATATTAAGACGGAAATGTCGAAACAGGAAGCAATTTTTGCCAATAAAGAGAGTGCTTTCCAAAAAAAATACAACCAGTTTCAAGAAAATATGAACGCCGGCATTTTAACCCAAGTGCAAATGGAAAATGCCCAAAAACAACTGATGCAAGAGTATCAACAGTTGGAAGAAGATAAAGATCGTGTATTTAATAATTTACAGTCGCGCCAAGCCGCTGCGCTTCTGCAAATTTATGATTCTCTGCAAGTTACCGTGAAACGCATCAATCTGGAAAGAAACGCTTCTTATGTGATTACCTATCAAAGTCAAAGCCCATTTTTATTGGTAACCGACCCCGCCAAAGATATTACCGATTATGTTCTGTTTGAATTAAATCGTTCTTTTAAAAAATAGTGTAATTTCGCGGCTTCAAATTTTAACCCTTATTTATCTTATGAAAAAAGAAAAAACAGACGTAAAGAAAGACGCGCAAGCTAACGAAAACGGTTTTGTAATGCGCATTTTCAGTTTTTTTAACCAATACAATAAAATCATTTACGGAGTAGCCATTGGACTGCTTCTGCTCGTTTGCGCTTTGTTGGCATTAAATAAATTTTACATCGTGCCGCAAAACGAAAAAGCGTCATCATTAATGACCGCCCCCATTGATTTTATGATGAAAGCCGACTCGCTGTCATTAATTATGGCATTGGAAGGCGATGACGAAAATGAAGGATTTTTGAGCATCGTATCTTCATTCAAACTTACAAGCACCTCAAATACAGCAAAATATTTTGCAGGTCTGTGCTATTTGAAACTCGGAGATAAAGAGGAAGCATTGCATTATCTGTTGAAATTCAATAAAAAAGATGAAGTATATTGGTACGCGGCACAAGCAGCCATTAGCGATTTGTATGATGACCAAGGCGAACTTGCCAAAGCCATTAAATATTGCAAAAAAGCCGCCGAAAGCAAAGACCCGTACTTCGCTCCGGTAAGTTTATTCAAATTAGGACAATTATATGAAAGAGAAGAAAACTGGAAAAAAGCTGCCGCTGCTTACCAAACGATTCAAGATAAGTTCTATGATGAGTATCAAAAAATGAATATTGATAAATATTTGGAAAGAGCGCATATTAACATAAATTAATAATGAAAAAAATAAACCTTTCTCAATACTCCATCGCTCCTGCAAAAAAACGAAATTTTAAAATAGGAATTGTTGTTAGTGAATGGAATGAGCAAATAACCAACGCACTCAAAGAGGGTGCGTTGTCTTTTTTAAAAGAAGCCGGTATTGCCCAAAGAAACATTGTAATATGCTCGGTTCCGGGAAGTTTTGAACTGCCTTTCGGAGCTTCTATAATGATGGATTCTGATGATGAACTCGATGGCGTTATCTGTTTGGGGTGTATCATTCAAGGGGAAACACGCCATTTTGAATTTATTGCTCAGGCAGTAGCAAACGGAATTATGCGCATTTCGCAAGATTATGATATGCCGGTCATTTTTGGCGTACTTACTTGCGATACGATGGAGCAGGCACAAGAACGGGCAAGCGGCAAACACGGCAACAAAGGGGTAGAGGCTGCTCATACTTGCTTAAAAATGATTGAATTGCAAGAAGAATTATTTTAAATTTTGTATTATGCGTGTGGTCTTTATGGGAACCCCCGACTTTGCAACGGCTACCTTAGCGGCTATTCATCAATCGGAACACAGGATTCACAGGATTGTGGGCGTGGTTACTGCGCCGGATAAGCCCGCAGGCAGGGGGCTGAAAATGCAATCTTCGGACGTGAAAAAATATGCGCTTGAAAACGAACTTCCTCTTTTGCAGCCTGTTAAATTAAAAGATCCCGAATTTATTGAGGCGTTAAAGCAATGGCGTGCAGACTTGTTTGTGGTAGTGGCTTTTAGAATGCTGCCCCCCGAAGTTTACGAAATGCCTTCTTGCGGTACTTTCAATGTGCACGCTTCTCTGTTACCGCAGTACAGAGGCGCCGCCCCCATTCATTGGGCAATTATGAACGGCGAAACCCACACGGGAATCACTACTTTTTTTCTCAATAATGAAATGGATTGTGGCGATATCATTTTGCAACGCCAAATAGATATTTTACCGAATGAAACAACCGGCGAATTGTACGACAGACTAAAAACGCTGGGCGCAGAAGTTGCCTCAGAAACGTTGGCGCTTATTGAAGAAGGAAACTTTGATTTGCAATTTCAAAATCATATTAAAAAAGAAACATTAAAACTGGCTCCGAAAATTCATAAAGAGGATACAATTATTGATTGGAATACTCCGGCAGAAAAAATTATCAACAAAATTCGAGGGCTTTCGCCGTATCCTGGTGCATTAACTTTTCTTACCAAAAATGATGGGAAAAAAGTTTCCGTTAAGATTTTTGAAGCCACAAAAACAGATGAAAAACCTGACGAACAAGCCGGAAAAATAGATACGGATGATAGGAGTTTTTTACATATTTCAACAAAAGACTTCAAAATATCTGTACTGAATTTACAAATTGAGGGTAAAAACAGGCAAAATACAGGTACTTTTCTGCAAGGAAATAAAATCTCAAATTACATCATTATTAATTAAAGTATAATAATTATAATAAAAATATCTTTTTTATTAACAAAATTTGAAATTTTATTAACAATTACATCTATTATTTAGATTGATAAAAAAGATAATGAAAATAATTTAGATTTGCAAACAAATTGATTAACCATTAAAAAGTTGTATTTATGAACAAAGCAGAATTAATTACCGCAATGGCTGAAAAAGCCTGTATGACAAAAGTTGATGCTAAAGCAGCATTGGAAGCATTCGTTTGCGCCACCTCAGAAGCGCTTGCAAAAGGTGACAAATTAGCTCTTATCGGATTTGGAACATTTCAAGTAGTGCAACGTCCTGCAAGAAAAGGAAGAAACCCAAGAACTAAGAAAGAGCTTATGATTCCTGCAAAAAAAGTTGTTAAATTTAAAGCCGGTGCAGAACTTGCTGCGAAAGTTTAAAATTTAATTTTAGTTTTTTCATGTAAACGCTAATAGCCTTATCAAATAGGTTGTTAGCGTTTAATTATTCGGTACCTTTTACCCGGAAGCGCTTCAATAATTCCGTTAAGTTCCAACCCTAATAAAACAGATGCAATTTTTGAAGGCGTGAGTGAATTGGTTTGTTCAATTAATTCATCAATATTGGGCGTTTCTAAATTTTGAATTATGGATAACACATTTTGTTCCTCTTCATTCAATTCGTGAAAAAATTGAGCTTGAATATATTTGGGTTTTTCGTCATTCCAACCCATCATTTCAATAATATCTTCGCCTGAAGTAACTAATGCCGCTAAATTTTGTCGTATCAGTTCGTGGCAGCCTTCGTGCGAGGGTTCAAAAACCGATCCGGGAACGGCAAACACATCTCTTTGGTAGGAATGGGCAATGCACGCGGTAATGATACTGCCGCCGCGTTTGCCCGTTTCCACTACCAGCAAAGCGTCTGCCATACCGGCAATAATACGGTTGCGTTTGGGAAAATTTTGCCTGTCGGGCAGGGTATAGTACGAAAACTCGGAAACTAATGTACTTCCGGAATCTGTCATTTTTTTCGCTAATTTTTTATTGGCAGTGGGGTAAATATTTCCAAATCCCGACCCCATAACGCCTACGGTATGCAAATGGTTTTCTAAGGCTGCTTCGTGTGCAAAAGTATCAATACCTATGGCTAAGCCACTGATTATAGATATGTTGTGTGATGATAATTCGGAAACAATGCGCCCTACCACATCTTTTCCGTAAGAAGTAGCGTGCCGCGTGCCCACTATGGCTAAGGTTTTTTCCACATTGAATTGATTACTGCCTTTGTAGCAAAACATATAAGGCGCATCGTTACATCGCAGCAAACGCTTCGGGTAATCGGCATCTGTAAAGAAACAATAGGAAACATTGTTTTTCGCAGCTGCATTCAACTCGTTATCTACCGCCTTTTCTACTTCCGGTGGCAAAGTAGGTGCGGCGGGAAAAGAGCGCGTTGTTTTCCATTTTTTACGGATAGCGTGAAAATCCCGAAACAGGGCAGTAGCGCTTCCAGAAATGTGTAATAGTTTTTTTATGAGGGCGTTGCCGTATCCTTTTTGGTGCGCTAACGCAAGTTTGTAAAAGAGTTCGTCGTACATATTTAAGAGTAATAATGAGGCAGCAAATATAAGATAGTTTGCTTATAGTAAATAAGCCGTTTAAAAAAACTTAACCATAAAATTTAATTGTACTGAAATATTATATCCAAAACTCTTCCTTAGTTTTTGGCAAAACTACATCCTTAAATCCAGCATTTTCCATTTGATTTGCGAATGCTGTCCGCGCCTCATCCTCCCCATGTATAATGAAAAATTTTCTCACTGTTTCATGGTTTTGTGTGCTTAGGTAACGTTGGAGCTCATTATAATCGGCATGTCCGGAATAGGATTGGATATTTTCCAAATGTGCGCGCACTTTGTATTTCACGCTAAAAATAGAGACTTCCTTGTCTCCGCGCATAATTTTGGCGCCTAAAGTGGTTGGTGCGCAATATCCAACTGAAAGAATGGTAGTGTGCGGATTGTCAATATTGTTCGCCAAATGATGTTTTACACGCCCTGCTTCCATCATGCCGGAAGCAGAAATGATAATACAAGGTCGATTGTAAGTATTTAGCCATTTTGAATCTTCAATCGTTCTCACATAATGCAGGTTTTCAAATCCGAAGGGATCGGGATTGGCAAGGATGAATTGCTGCATCTCTGCATTAAAACTATCTGCGTGTAATTTGAAAATATGTGTTGCCGAAACGGCTAACGGACTATCTACAAAAATGTCAATATTCGGCAAGTTACCGGCTTTTTTCAAGCAGTGCAACGCATAAACAATCTCTTGCGCTCTTCCGATAGCAAATGCAGGAATGATGAGTTTTCCTTTTCTTTTGGCGCAGGCATCCAAAACCACCAACATGAGTTGTTGTTCGGCATTTTCCAATTGTTCATGCAGGCGGTTCCCATAAGTAGATTCACAAATAATGTAATCTGATTGCGGCAACACACAAGGGTCGGGCAAAATACGTTTGTTGTAACGCCCCACATCGCCGGTGTAGAGCAAAGTTCGTGTTTCATTGTCTTCCGTAAAAGAAATGTAAATGGAAGCACCGCCAAGTATATGCCCCGAATCGTAAAATTCAAATGAAAAATCGGGCGTGATTGAAAAAGTAAGATTATAAGGGATACTAATGAAATGCCCCAAACTGGTTGCAGCATCTTGTAAAGTATAGAGCGGTTCCCTGGGTGGCAATTTTTGCAGTGCACGTTTCTTGTTAAATTGTATGATATCTGTTTCTTGAATTTTTCCGGAATCGGGAAGCATAATGGCGCATAGATCGCGAGTGGCAGGAGTACAAAACACTTTTCCCTTAAAACCATTTTTATGAATATAAGGTATTAAACCCGAATGGTCAATATGAGCATGTGAGAGAATCACGAAGTCAATAGCAGTCGGTTCAAAACCTAAATTGCGGTTCATGGCATCGGTCTCTAAACCCTTACCTTGATACATTCCACAATCTATTAAGATTTTCTTGTTTTCTTTTGTGGTTAATAAAAATTTACTTCCGGTAACTTCGCCTCCGGAAGCGCCAATAAATTCTAATTTCATATATTACAATATATTAGTGATTGTAAAAAAGTATTGCAAAATAATAAAAAACGAATGCAATATCAATACAATAAAAATAAATATTACACGTTGCAATATTTATGATAAAAAAGAAAATTCAAAGTGTATTTATCATTCTTTTCAGCGCATTGTTTTTTGCGCTTTCATCGGGAATTGTAATTACATGGCATCAATGTTGTAAAAAACATCATCATGCTAAAGCAGAGCATGTTCATTGTCATGAAACAAAAGTGTATGTTAAGATTCAAGATGAATTTACCAAAAGCGAAACAGTTTATTTTTCATTTCCGGTAATCAAAACAGTTTTGTTTTTTTCGATTCAAAAAATCATTATTGTTGAAAAAATAACGCCTCATTTTTATAATTTTATTCCTCCTTTAATAAAATTAGCAGGCGTTAATTTCATTAATTTTACTTCACAGCGAATTTTGTATTCGTAAAACCTCAGTGGTGCTCTGTGCCTCCTCTGTGTAACTCTGTGTAATTAATCAGAGTTTTTTCTATTTCACAGAGCACACAGAGAAAAACACAGAGTTACACAGAGAGAAAATTACGAATTATCAATTTAAAATTTAAAATTATTTACAAATGAAAAATCTAAAATACCACACACCACACACCATATACCGCGAATGGGCGACCATAAGCAAAGGGGCGACCACAAGGGTCGCCCTTACATTCTGCTTTCTGCTTTTTTCCTTTCTTCTCTGCTCCGCGCAGCCTCTTACCGGTCGCGTTACCGAACTTTCGGACGAGGGCATGGAAACGCCCATACCGGGGGCTATTTTGCAGTGGCTCAACTCTTCGGTGGGAACTGTTTCGGATGTTGAAGGAAAATTTATCTTAGACAAAGTAAACACTACCAACACCTTAATCGTAAAATACGCTGCGTATGAAAACGATACTATTACCATAGAAAAAGAGCAAACCGAACTGAACATTATGTTAGCCTCTTCGCATACGTTGAATGCGGTAAATGTGGTGGCACGCGAAGGCTCTTTTATTTCTATAAAACCAATTTTTACACAAGTGATTACAAATGAGGGACTGCGCCGCGCTGCCTGTTGCAATTTGGGCGAAAGTTTTGAAAGCACTATCGCGGTAGATGTGGAGTACTCCGATGCGGTGAGCGGCGCCAAGCAAATTTCGATGCTGGGGTTGGCAGGCATTTACACGCAAATATTGTTAGAGAATGTGCCTTACATCAGATTGTTAGCCAACCAGTTCGGCTTGGGCTATGTGCCCGGCTCGTGGATGGAAGCGATTAGCATCTCTAAGGGAACCTCCTCCGTAACCAATGGGTATGAAGGGATTACGGGGCAAATTCAATTAGACTTTAAAAAACCGGAAACCAACCGCGAAAAACTGTTTGTGAACGCCTTTGGAAGTACTATGGGCAAGGGCGAACTGAACCTGAACAGCCGCTTTGATATGGGCAAGAAAAAGTTGGTTTCAAGTATGTTCCTGCTACACGGCGAGGGGCAGTTTGCCAAATTAGACCACAACCACGACGGTTTTATGGATGTGCCTCAAAATTACCAGTTTAACGGGATGTACCGCTTGGATTACGCCACACCCGAAAAGTTTGAAGGCAGAACCATGATCGGTTATCTGTATGAAGACAGAATTGGCGGAATGATGAAGTTTGATCCCAAAAAAGGCATTTATGAATCGTTAGCAGACTCAATTTGGGGTATGCGCATCAAAACCAATAAATTGGATGTAATTACCAAAAACGGTTTTCTTATTAACGGCGGCGAATTTCATAGTATTGGAACTATTTTGTCGTTTAATTATCAGGAAGATATGACGTATTTTGGTAAGCAAATATATGATGCAGAACAGATAAGCGGCTATTTTAATGTGATTTATACCGGTAAACTCGGTGCAAAGAAAAATCACAGAATCGGTGCAGGGGCAAGTTTTCAAATAGATCATATATATGAAGGAATAAGAGATTCTTATTATGGATTAGATAATTGGACCGGTTATTTTAATCCGGACAGAACAGAAGCCGTGCCCGGAATTTTTGCCGAATATGCTTACAGCATTGCGGAGAAATTTATCATTATGCCCGGAATGCGTTTGGATTACAATTTTAATTACAAACAACTGTTTTGGACGCCGCGCTTGCACTTAAAATGGCAGGTGGCGCACGAAACCTCTATTCGGCTTTCGGCAGGAAAAGGGTACCGCGTTTCCAATCCAATCATTGAAAACCTGTCTCTGTTGGTAAGTAACCGGCAATTTGTTTTTCACGATATATTAGCGCCTGAGGAGGCTTGGAACGCCGGTATCAGTTTTGTGCAAAATTTTGATATGCCCGGCGGTGCATCCCGATTTAGCGTGGATTATTACTACACCCATTTTATAAATCAAACCATTATAGATTTGGATATTAATCCGCAACAAGTGGTTATCTATAACTTAAACGGAAATTTTAACGGAAAAGGAAATCGGTCATATTCGCACTCGGTGCAAGCAGAATTTTTGTTAATGCCGTTTAAGCGTTTTGAAATTACGTTAGCCTATCGTTTTAATGATGTTCGTTTGACCACCGCAGGGAAATTACAGCCCAAAACGCTGATGAGTCCGCACAAGGCGCTGCTGAATTTGAACTATGCACTGCCTTACGACAAATGGAAATTCAACGTTACCTTCCAGTACAACTCGCCGATGCGTTTGCCCGATATGAGCGGCAACCCCATAGAATACCGCCCTGTAACGAACAAGCACGGCAAATCGCCCGGTTGGGTAATGATGAACGCGCAAGTTACCAAAAAATTCCGGTTATGGGAAATCTATATCGGCGGCGAAAACTTACTGAATAAAAAGCAAGATAACCCGATTATCTCTGCCAACAATCCATTTGGGGAATATTTTGACGCTTCAGTTATTTATATGCCGATTACGGGAATAATGGGGTATGTAGGGGTAAGGGTGTCATTAAAAACCCTTTAAAGACAGACCCAAAGAACAACAAAATGTTATTAAGATTCCTTTTCCAAACTGATTTCTAACAACTTCTGTGCTTCGGCGGCAAACTCCATCGGAAGTTTATTTAGCACATCTTTGGCGTAGCCATTCACAATGAGGCTGATAGCAGATTCTTTGTCAATGCCGCGTTGTTGACAGTAAAAGAGTTGGTCGTCCGAGATTTTGGAGGTAGTGGCTTCATGCTCTAATACGGCGCTTTTGTTTTTGCAATCCACAATGGGCCATGTGTGTGCGCCACATTTGTCGCCCATAAGCAGCGAATCGCACTGCGAAAAATTGCGTGCATTTTCGGCGTTTTTGGCTACGCGCACCAAACCTCTGTAACTATTCTGGCTTTTTCCTGCGGAGATCCCTTTGGAGACAATCAAACTGCGCGTGTTTTTACCCAAATGAATCATCTTTGTGCCGGTATCTGCCTGTTGGAAGTTATTGGTTAATGCTACAGAGTAAAATTCTCCGGTAGTATTATCGCCTTGTAATATGCAACTTGGATATTTCCATGTAACTGCCGATCCTGTTTCTACTTGTGTCCAGGAAATTTTTGAATGTGCGCCTTTGCAGAGTCCGCGTTTGGTAACGAAATTATAGATACCGCCATTTCCGTTTTTATCGCCCGGATACCAGTTTTGCACGGTAGAGTATTTCACTTCGGCGTTTTTCAGCGCTACAATTTCTACAACGGCAGCGTGTAGTTGGTTTTCATCGCGTTGCGGCGCAGTGCAACCTTCCATATAACTCACATAAGCACCTTCTTCGGCAATGAGCAATGTGCGCTCAAACTGTCCGGTGCCGGCAGCATTGATTCTAAAGTAAGTAGAGAGTTCCATCGGGCAGCGTACTCCTTTTGGGATATAGCAAAACGAACCTTCGCTGAACACCGCAGAATTGAGCGCTGCGAAAAAGTTATCGCCAACAGGCACTACGCTTCCCAAATATTCCCTCACTAATTCAGGACATTTATGCACGGCTTCCCCAAAAGAGCAAAAAATAATCCCCTCTTTTTCCAACTGCTCCGAAAAGGTGGTCTTTATGGAAACAGAATCTATCACCGCATCTACGGCAACATCAGGTAACTGTTTTTCTTCATCTAACGAAATTCCCAATTTGCTAAAAGTGTCAATCAAAGCAGCATCTATTTCCCCTTTTTCGGCGTTCGCATTTTTTTTTTTTGGAATAGCCAAATAAGTAATTTCCTGATAATTTGGTTTTTGATAGGTAAGGTGTGCCCATTCCGGCTCTTTCATTGTTTTCCATTTGGTAAATGCATTCAGGCGGAACTCCAGCAACCACTCAGGCTCGTTTTTTCGTTTTGAAATCAATCGAACAATATTTTCATTCAATCCTTTGGGAAACTCTTCCACATCAATATTGGAAACAAATCCATATTGATAATCGGAATTGGTAAATTGAGTAATAAGATCATTAGGCATTTCAAATTCTTTAAACGATGCGAAAATACATCTTTTTCCCGTAATATTTCTGCAACATTAATTTCATAAAAACTATTTTTTATTGAAACGATTTGTTCATAATGGGAGCGCTTTTTTGCACCATCAAAAAAACGAATACTTATTAACCAAATTTTAATGTATGAAAATGTTAAAAAATCTAAAATCCCTTGTGGTAGGATTAGCATGCGTAGCATTCGTCAATCCTTTTGTTAATGCACAAATTGTAGTAAAAGGTTCCGACACCTGTTTGCCGCTTTCTCAACAAGAAGCAGAGGTTTACGGTAAAAAAGGCGGAAATGTAACCGTTACAGGCGGCGGCTCCGGAGTAGGGATTGCCGCGCTTATTTCCGGTACTTGCGACATCGCCCAAGCCTCTCGCCCCATGAAATTCGACGAAAAACAAAAAATGTCGGAAGCCGGAAAAACCGCAAAAGAGGTCATCATTGCTTATGATGCGCTGGCAGTTATCGTAAATCCCGATAATCCTGTTACTCAATTAACTCGTCAACAATTAGAACAAATCTATACCGGAAAAATTACCAACTGGAAAGAGGTGGGTGGCAGCGATATGAAAATTGTGGTCTATTCCCGCGAAACTTCATCAGGTACTTATGAGTTTTTTAAGGAACATGTTATGAAAAACAAAAACTACTCTGTATATGCACTTTCCATGCCCGCAACCGGCGCGATCATTCAATCGGTGAAACAAACCAAAGGCGCTATCGGCTATGTGGGATTGGCTTACTTGAACAAAGAAGTGAAAGCCATAAAAGTGAGTTACGATGGCAAAACCTTTGTAGAACCCTCTGTTGCTAACGCCAAAAACAAAACCTATCCGGTGGTTCGCGCATTATATTACTATTACAGCGCCAACAATGAAAAGAAAGTTAAGCCGTTTATAGATTTTGTGAAATCTAATGAAGGACAACAGATTGTGGACAAAGTAGGATTTGTTTCACATTAGTCTAATAACCGTAGGCTTAAGCCTACGGTAAATCAAAAAATCAATAAAACCAATAATTAAAAATGAATAATATGAAAAAAAATTTATCCATAAACCGTTTACCGCAAATCCTTTTCTCCTTTTTACCTTTTCTCCTTTTAACCTTTTTACCTTTTTCTCTTTTTGCGCAAATCGACAACACTCCTATGGAGGAGCCTGTAAAAACAGAAATTGAACAAATTAGAGATGATGTGGACAATAACGCCGGAGAAATCAAAAAGCTAAAGAAATTCAAAGTGTCAGGCTATGTGCAAGGACAGTTTGAAGTAGGACAAGAGTTCGCCTCTACAAAAGTGGGTAGTCCAACCAGCTTTGATAATACAAGAGATGGCAAATACGACAAGGAAACAAAAACGTCTAATACAGATAATTTCTTCCGTTTTGGGATTCGGCGCGGGCGTATCAAATTTGCATGGGAAGAAACTTGGGGAACAGCAGTATTTCAATTAGACTTGACTGAAAAAGGAGTGGGATTTAAAGATGCTTACTTTAAAGTTTCCGAGCCATGGTTAAAAATGTTCTCTCTTACAGTAGGTATTTTTGACAGGCCTTTTGGCGATGAAATAGGGTATTCGTCTTCTCGTAGAGAAAGCCCCGAAAGAACCATTTTATACCAAAAGCTGTTCCCCGATGAAAGAGATTTGGGCGCTATGGTAACTATTGCCGCACCCAAAGGTACTCCGGTAGAAGGTTTAAAATTAGATGCAGGTGCATTCTGCGGAAACGGTATCACCCTGCCCGATAACGGTAAAATGGATTTTATCGGTCATTTAAAATATGACAAAAAATGGTCTAACATTGCTTTTGGAGTGGGCGCTTCTTTGTACTACGGTACGGTAAGAAATCGTGATACGATGTTGTACACCATTCAAAAAGATAATGAAGGTATTTATAAATGGACCTCTGAAGATGTGGATGCTTTACAAAAAAATGCTCGTGTTTATGGCGGTTTTGATGCACAATTTTCTGTACAATCTTCATGGGGTATCAGCAACATTCGCGCAGAAGTTTTATTTGGAAAACAACCTTCTCAAAGCGGTGATTTGACCTCTCCAAAATGGAATTTATGGCAAACCGGTAGCAGCGCTTTACAATATGCACAAGACTATAACCGAATTCGCCATTTTTGGGGTGCGCACATATATTTCGTACAGGATATTTACAAAACCCCACTTACCGTTGTGTTGAAATATGCCTACATGAACCCCAATACTAAAATCTCAAAAGAGGCTATTACCAATAAAACAGATTTACCGTATAATTACTTAGGCGCCGGATTATTAGTAAGATGTACTTCTAATTTGCGCCTTATGCTTTTCTATGAATCGCCATTTAATACAAAAGTGGGAGAAAAAGACCCGTTGGCTCCTAAAGAAGGTGCAAAACCATCTTCCGGAAAAAATCATGTTCAAGATTGGACAAAACATGTAAAAGAGGGCGTGTTTACTTGCAGATTACAATTTAAATTCTAATGGATAATCGCCGATATGATTATTTATTGGGGCTGTTTAAAACGCAGCCCCATTTATTTGTCTTGTTCTGAAACACTGTTCTGCTTATTGAAATATTTCCGTAATTCTTCTATATTCATTTTTCTTAACCTTTTTCTTAAACTTTTTGTTGTAATTTCGCGGCATAAAAGTTGATTTTATGCAAAAAAATACCCTCTCACAACAGCAACAACTAAAACAAACTGCCGCTCAAATGGTGCAGTTAATGCATTTGGTGGAACTCTCTACCACTAATTTAGAGCAGGAAATTCTAAAAGAAGTAGAAGAAAATCCGGCGTTAGAAATTGACCACGACGCTGAAATTCAAGAACAGGAACTGTTAGAACAGGAGTTTGAAAATAATCTCGACGATTTGGATGATTATTACGATAACGATGAATATGACAGTTACGCCTATAGGCTGCAAGATAACAACCGCTCGAAAGAGGAGCATTACTATTTCCCCACTGCCACTTATAACACCTCTTTTCAAGAGAATTTATTACAACAACTGCATGAATATGAACTTTCTGAAAGAGATTTTTTAATGGCTGAATATCTTATCGGATGTTTAGACGAAAACGGCTATCTTTCTGTGGATACTCATAATGTTGTGATGGATTTTTTGCTTACTTACAATATACAAATAACCAACGAAGAAGTAGAAGAAATATTAACAACCGTTATTCAGCAACTTGAACCTGTGGGGGTAGGTGTAAGAAATATTCAGGAATGTTTAATGTTGCAACTCAATTTGAAAGAAGAAACCTCTGCGGTAGTATTAGCCAAAAATATTCTAAATGAACACTTCGATACTTTTACAAAAAAACAATACGACAAATTACAATCGTTACTGCATGTAAACGGCGAGGCACTAAAAAATGCCATTAACGAAATTTTAAAACTTACTCCTTACCCTGTTTTCGCTTTAGAAACGATGGACAGTAAAACCAAACAAATTACGCCCGATTTTATTATTACTATTGAAGATGGCAAACTTGTATTAAATCTGAACAATTACCATATTCCAAAAGTAAAAGTAAGTCAAGAGTTTAAAAATCAATTTGAGTTGCACAATCCTCATTTGAGCAAAGAGAAAAAATTAGAAGCCGAGCAGTTTATTAAAGATAACGTGGCGCAGGCAAAAAGTTTCATAGGCACTTTGAGTTTAAGAGAATTGGTGCTTTTTAATACGATGTATGCCATTATGGACAAACAGCGCGCCTACTTTCTTTCCGGCGATGATAAAGATTTGAAGCCTATGATATTGAAAGATATTGCAGAAAAAGTACATTTAGATATTTCCACTGTTTCAAGAGTTTCAAACAGTAAATATGTGTTAACGCCTTTCGGTACTATTCCCTTAAAACATCTTTTTTCAGAATCCATTGGCAGTGACGATGTCTCTTCCAAAGAGATAAAATCTATCATCACGGAACTGATTCAAACCGAGAACAAGGTTAAACCGCTTCCCGACGAAGTGTTGTGTAATATTCTGAAAGAGAAAGGGTACAAGATTGCCCGCCGCACCATTGCCAAATACCGAGAACAGATGGGTATCCCGATTGCAAGATTGCGAAAAGAAATTTAAAGTTTTCACCTTAGATACTCAGCCCTAATATTGCCCTTGTTTCGTTCGGGGTAGCAATTTCACGTCCGAGTTCTTTAGCCATGCGCACTACTTTCGCCACCAATTCGCCGTTAGATTTTGCCAACACGCCCTTTGAGATATAGACATTATCTTCAAAGCCCACGCGCACATGTCCGCCGTCAATGATTGCAGCCATTGCCAACGGAAACTCAAAACGCCCGATACCGGCAACGGTGTAAGTAGCATCAGCAGGGATAGAGCCGCGCATAAACACAAAGTCGCGCAAATCTCCACCGATACCGCCGTTTACCCCCTGCACAAAATCAAAGTGCATTGGTTTGTTAATGAATCCTTTTTTATGCAGGCGCAATGCCATCTCCACCATACTTTTGTCAAAACATTCCAATTCTGGCTTAATTCCCAATTCTATCATCCGTTTGCCAAAATATTTAATTGTATTTTCAGTATTGGTAAACACATCGTCTCCGCCAAAGTTGCATGTACCACAATCTAAGGTAGCCATTTCCGGAAGCAGTTCGGTAGGTTGCAAGCGCTCGTCATTGCTCATTCCCACTGCGCCGCCGGTAGAGGGTTGAATGATAACGTCCGGGAGTTCTTTCTTAATAGCGTCAATGGCAGCCTTAAAACGACCTTTGTCTTGTGTAGGGGTCCCATCATCCCATCGCACATGCAAATGAATAATAGAGGCTCCCGCATCGTAAGCTGATTTGGCTTCGCGCACCAGTTCCTCAATAGTGTAAGGAACGGCAGGATTGTGCTCTTTTAATACCTCTGCCCCGCAAATAGCAGCGGTAATGATTAATTTTTCCATATTTATTAAGGTTTATAATTTCTGTGGGCGAAAATATTGTTTTTATGATTCAATCAATTTTTATAAAATATTATGTCATAGAAAATGATTAAGAAAAAGAATGAGTTCATTCTTCTCTGAAAAAGTTTATTTTTGCGCACCTATTATGAAAAAAATCATCTCCCCTGTTGATGTTGCGCTTTTGGAACAGGAACTTACTGAAGATAAGTTTCTACGGGCTACAACTGCGGGCAATAATTTCATCTACATTATTACCGCGCACGATTCGCCTAATGTGATGCGCGAAATTGGACGGCTTCGCGAGCTTACTTTTCGCGAAGCAGGCGGCGGAACCGGAAAAGAAATAGATATTGATGAGTTTGATACCGCTGAAATTCCATTCAAACAACTTTTAGTGTGGAATAATGAAAACAAAGAGATTGTGAGTTCTTATCGCTATATTCTTGGTAAAGAGGTGCCATTAGATGCTAACGGATATCCTCAAACTCCTACTTCAAAATTGTTTCGCTTTTCTCAAAAATATATTGATAATCAGTGGCAAAAGACTATTGAATTGGGGCGTAGCTTTGTGCAACCCAAATATCAAGGCACTACGAACCCGCGTGTAGGGCTCTTTTCTTTGGATAACCTCTGGGATGGCATTGGCGCTTTGGCAGTGGAACACCCCGATACACGGTATTACCTGGGAAAGATGACTATGTATAACAGTTACAATCGATTAGCAAGAAATTTGATTCTTTTTTTTCTGCGAAAATATTTTAAAGGTAATAAAAATCTAATTGAACCTATAGATCCGGTAGTAATAGATAAAAAAAAACAGGTTTTTCGCTCTATATTTAGAAAAGGATCTTATAAAGAAGATTTTAGAGCATTGAATGACAATATTCGTGACTTAAAAACCTCTATTCCTCCACTCATTAAAAGTTACATGTCGCTCTCTAAAACCATGAAATGTTTTGGAGCCTCTGCAAATCTTGAATTTGGACCGGTGGAAGAGATTGCTATCTCAATCAAAATTAAAGATATAAAGGAAGAGAAGCGGAAACGGTATATTGATTCGCATAAAAAAAGAAAGAAGAAAGGTAAAAAAGCCAAGAGGTTAAAAGGTGGAAAATTAGATGATTAGATGATGTGATAATTAGATGATTTTTTGACACCAGTCACTTGTCACTTGTCACTTGTCACTTGTCACTTGTAACTAAAAACTAAAAACTATGATTAAAACCATCACATTTCTGCAAAGTGAAACCGATTGGCGGAAAGCTCCACCACCCTCCGTGCCTGAGTATGCGTTTATTGGGCGCTCTAATGTGGGTAAATCTTCGCTCATCAATATGTTGGCAAATCATAAAGGGATTGCAAAAACTTCCTCCAAGCCAGGTAAAACACAAACGATTAATCATTTTTTAGTAAACAATGCGTGGTATTTGGTGGACTTGCCCGGCTACGGCTACGCCAAAATCTCTAAAACCATGCGCGAAAAATGGGTAAAAATGATCAACGATTATTTGGTGTTACGAGAAAATTTACAAATGATTTTCGTATTAATAGACACTCGCTTAGAACCACAAAAAAATGATTTGGAGTTTATTAACTCACTCGGAGAGAAGCAAATTTCTTTTGCTATTATCTTCACAAAATCGGATAAACTCTCTGCGTTGCGGGTATCTCAAAATGTGGAAAGTTTTAAACAGGCGATGTTAGAAACATGGGAAGAGTTACCTCCCATCTTTGTTTCTTCTGCCACTACCGCAAAAGGCAAAACTGAAATACTCGATTTTATTGCTGCTGTAAATTCCGCATTCCAATAATATAAGTTCGTAATGCCATAGCAATTTTAACTTGTTGTTAATATCTCATATTAATAAAATACTATTTTCGCCACTGTAAATGAGGGGTGCCGAAAAGGCTGAGATTACACCCGTTGAACCTGATCCGGATAATGCCGGCGTAGGAAAAATTAGCGATAGTTTCCGTACCCTTTCATTAGCTTAATGTTCAAAGTTTAATGTTTAATGTTATGAGTTACAAGTTACAAGTTACAAGTTACAAGATGGCATTCTTTCAATGCTTTCTGCTTTCCGCTTTCTGCTTTCTGCATGCTCAAAATCTTTCCACAGACTCGGTTCTTCTTCTTCACGAACTTCGAGGCGTGGAGATTTTGAGCCAAGCGCCCGAATCGTTGGAGAAAACCTTTTCGGCAACTACCATTACCCGCCCCGATATTCAGAACAATTTGGGAAATGGCAGTATCAACAATCTGTTCAACCTTATCCCTTCCATGATTACGACTTCCGATGCGGGTACGGGGCTGGGCTATACCTATATGCGATTGCGTGGCATAGACCAGACGCGCATTAACGTTACTTTCAACGGTATAGCGTTGAATGATGCGGAATCGCAGGGCACTTGGTTGGTAAATTTGCCTGCCTTAGGCGCCGTTGTGCAATCGCTGAATGTGCAACGGGGCGTGGGTACCTCGAACAACGGCGCCGCCGCATTTGGCGGGTCAATGAATTTCGGTACGCTAAATCCTACTTATCAGCCGTTTGTGGAGGTAAGTAGCGCCGCCGGCTCTTTTCACACTTTTAAAAATAGCGTAACCGCCTCTACCGGAATGGTAAAAGATGTGGTTGCCGCCACCGTTTCGTACTCTAATATATTGAGTAATGGATATATAGATAACGCAAAAGCCAACCTAAATTCCCTGTTTTTTGCTACTGAGGTTTTTCTTCCTAAGAAAAAGAAAGAAAATGTGAGTAAATTGAAAATGAATGTTTTTTATGGGAATGAGAAAACTGGGTTGGCGTGGAACGGCGTACCTTCCGATTCATTGAAAACAAACCGCAAATATAACAGTTGCGGAATTTATAAAGATGCAAATGGAAGTCTGCAACATTATGATAATGAAACCGATAATTACCAACAAACCCATTATCAATTATTTTACGACTATAAAAATGTTAACAAAAGATTTGAAATGAATATTGGGGCGCACCTTACACGCGGCATTGGTTATTATGAACAATATAAAAAGAAAAAATATTTTTCAGAATATGGCTTGCCGGATTTGATAAGTGATGGTAATACTCTTCCTGCCAATTTTATTACTCGAAAATATTTGGATAACTATTTCTATGGCTTTGTTTTTAACTCTACAAAAGAGTTTGTGGTAAAAGGGGAACATATTTTGTTTCTGAATGCCCGTACCGCGTTAAATCATTATGCCGGAAAACATTACGGAAATATTATTTGGGGTGAATATATGAAAAACATCCCGCCCAATTATGAATGGTATTTTGGCACCGGAAACAAGTGGCAAAGCAATGTAGTGGCTTCATTAGGATATACGTACAAAGGCTGGTTCGCCTATATTGATTTTCAGTATCGTTACATTAATTATAAAATAAAAGGTAACGATGACAAACTGAACGATATTACGCAAAACTATGTGTGGGACAACTTCTTAAACCCCAAAGCGGCGCTCAGTTATTCGTGGCAGCCACGCAACATAGAACACAGCGCCTATTTCTCTTTTGCGATGGCAAATAGAGAGCCTACGCGCTCCGATTTGATTGACGCGCCTTTTGGAAAAACGCCACAGCCGGAAACACTGTACGATTTTGAATTTGGCTATATATTAAATATGAATAAATTCAGATGTAATGCCAACGGATATTATATGCTGTATCACAATCAATTGGTTTTAACAGGGCAAATTAACGATGTGGGCGCCGCCATTATGACGAATGTGAAAAACAGTTATCGCTTGGGTATGGAATTGGTGGCAAACTACCAGCCTGTCAAGTTTTTTCATTGGAAAATATCAGGGACATTTAGTTTGAATAAAATTAACAATTATGAACACTTTATGGAAGAATATGATGAAAATTGGAACTTTACAGGGTTAAAAAGCACATTTATTAAAACCACTACTATTTCGTTTTCTCCTGCGGTTGTGGCAACTAATATTTTTCAATTTTATCCTTTTAAAAACTTCGGCATAAATTTAACTACACAATTTGTAAGCAAGCAATACATTGATAATTCGCAAGATAACCGTTACATTTTAAAGCCTTATTGCGTAAGTAATTTGAATTTAAGTTACGATATTCCAAAAATTAAAAAACTGGATGTAGGTTTGTTTTTTAGTGTAAACAACATTTTCAACGCGAAGTATGAAAGCAATGCGTGGGTATGGCGTGGGCAAGTATTCGAAAACGGAAAATATGAGGAACACTATGAAGATGGATATTTTCCGCAGGCGGGGATCAATTTTCTGGGTGGGATAAAAGTGAAGTTTTAAATTTTAATTTGTTTTTTTCACTTCAATAATTTTTATGCTTTCGGTTGAAAAACTTCAAAACTCTTATCTGAGTAGAAAAACACAATTTGTGTAACTTTTGGTGTTTCTATAGGGCAAGGTGGGGGAGTTTCAATTTTCTCCGATAGCTGTGTGTTATCAATAGTTTCAGGTATGTTTTGCGCGGTATCAACCTCACGAGAATCGATTATTTGATTTGCTACTAATGGTAGTATCGGTACAGCCGCCTCAAATGAGGTTACAGTTGGAGTAGGAGTGGGGTTTGGTGAAAACAAATCCGGCTCTGTTAAATGGCTTTGCATTTTTTGCTCCTGCTGCATTTTAATTACCAATTCTTTATCTTCATTATTGCGCAACATCTCCCCAACCCCCATAATCAACCATTCGGTTTTAATTTCAGGATAGCAATGCAAAATCTTTTTTGCAAGTTCTAAACTGGGATGATTTCTACCCGAAAAAAGATGCGTTAAATTAGAACGGTTAATGCCTATCTGTTCGGCAAATGAAGCAGGAGTTAATTCGTAATACTCCATAATTTGTTTAATTCTGTCAACCATAATATAAAAAATTAGTTGTAATTGTAAATGCAATGCTGTTACAAATGTGCAAAAATATAAAAATAATTATTTACTTTTGTAATTGTTAATAAAATTATTATTATTAAAGTTAAATAGAACAAATAAAACATTGATTATTAGTAAATTAAATAAAATTTATAATTTTTAATATACTGTTAATAACTTTTCGTAATAGTATTTATGTAAATGTAGAAGTAAATATTGTAATATTATTGAAAATCAATTATATAACTTAAAAATTGTATATAAATAGTGGTAAAACATGTAATTTTTAGTAATATTACAAATAGAAACGAGTGTATTTTTACAAAAGTAAACAAAATTTATTAAAAACATTTGTAAACATTTAAAATATTAAACAAATGTAAACTATATTACATTTGTAAACGTGTTGAAAAATGGTTATTTTTAAAAAATTATATTTTTTGTTTATAAAATGAAATCTATAATTGTACGTTTAATAGCAAACAAAAAAATTAACTTATGGATATTACCATTTTATGGGCAGACGATGAAATTGATTTATTGAAGCCCCACATTATGTTTCTGCAAAGCAAAGGATACAAAGTAATTCCTGTGGTAAGCGGAAATGAAGCGATTGAAATTTTGGAAACACAAATCGTGGATATTGTTTTTTTAGATGAAAATATGCCCGGACTTACCGGTATTGACACCTTAAAACGGATGAAAGCCATCAACCAACAAGTTCCTATTGTGATGATTACGAAAAGCGAAGAGGAAAACATTATGGAAGATGCCATTGGCGGAAATATTTCCGATTATTTGATAAAACCGGTAAATCCTAATCAAATTTTGCTGTGCCTGAAAAAGAATATGGAAAACAAAAAATTGATTACGGAAAAAAGTACAATGGCTTATCAACAAGCATTTAGAGAAATTTCTATGAAAATTTCCGATAGGCTTTCGTTGGAAGAATGGGAAAAACTTTATAAAGAACTTGTTTATTGGGAATTGGAATTGGAGAAAATTGAGGATACCGGCGTAGCGGAAATTCTTGCCGACCAAAAAATTGAAGCCAATACTTGTTTCAGTAAATATGTGATGCGCCATTATCAAGATTGGCTGTTGGGCAACGGCGCAGAAAAACCGCTGCTTTCGCACACAATTTTGAAAGAGAAACTTTTTCCGGATATTAAGGATAAACCCGTTTTCCTGTTTTTGATTGACAATTTGCGCTACGACCAATGGAAAACGCTGCAACCGCTTATTAATGAGTATTATCGAACAGATTCGGAAGATATGTTTTACAGTATTTTGCCCACAGCAACTCATTATTCGAGAAATGCACTGTTTGCCGGTTTGATGCCCGGAGAAATCGCAAAAAAATACCCGAATATGTGGATTAATGAAAATGATGAAGGCGGAAAAAACCAGTTTGAACAGCCGTTGCTGGGCGAATATTTAAAACGATATGGAAAAAATGTAAAGTTTTCATTTTCAAAAATTTTAAATGTTGATTTTGGTAAAAAAGTATTTGACAATATGCACCAACTGATGCAGAATCAGTTAAATGTCATTGTATTCAATTTTGTAGATATGCTTTCTCACGCTCGCATGGAAGTGGATTTGATTCGCGAACTTGCCGATGACGAAAAATCTTACCGTAGCGTTACCAAATCGTGGTTTGAGAACTCTACGCTGCTGGATATGATAAAATATTTGTCTGCCCAAAAAGTACCGGTTTTTATTACCACCGACCACGGTACCATAAAAATAACGAAACCCATTAAAGTTGTGGGCGATAAATTTATCAATCCCAATTTGCGCTACAAAGTGGGCAGGACGTTAGATTACCCTGCCAGTCAAGTATATGAGGTAAAAAATCCGGAGGATATTTTCTTGCCGAAAGAAGGAGTAACGCATCGCTTTATTTTTGCCACCGGATCAGATTTCTTTGCGTATCCGAACAATTACAATCAATATGTAAATTATTATAAGGATACTTTTCAACATGGCGGTATCTCATTGGAAGAGATGATGTTGCCGTTTATTAAATTGATGCCGAAATAATATACAATGTCCGGTAGAGACTGTCTTAAAAGTCAAAAATTCTAACCACAAAGGCGCACAAAGGATTTTCACAAAGATCACAAAGAATTATAAAACAGTATATTGTCTTTGTGTCCCTTTGTGTGTACTTTGTGTTCTTAGTGGTAAAAAATACTTTTGAGACAGTCTCTACACTAATTGAAACGCAAAATCAAACACGCTATCCGGTGCAATTTCAAATGCCTCCTGTTCGTGGCGCATAATGCGTAATGGACGTTCGCCTCGTAATGTAATTTTGTCATTTTCAACCCAAAGCGCAGTGCCTTCGCGCAAACCGGCTACCGTAATATAGGGATTTACTGCCAAAAATTCGTTAATTCTGTCTTGGCGTGTTTCCCCGCCGTGTCGAATGGCATCGTTAATTGCTTCCGGGTGCGGGTCAATATAGTGCGGATTAATTTGGAACGGCACAAAATCGAAACATTGAAAACTTTTGGGCATAATGATGGGCATATCGTTGGTGGTGCGCAGGGTAGGGCAAGCCACGTTTGAACCGGCGCTCCAGCCTAAAAAGGGCGTTCCTTCCAATACTTTTCTACGCACCGACTCTATGAGTTCGTGCGCATGAATTTCGTGCACCAAATGAAAAGTATTTCCGCCCCCTACCATAAGTACATCTGTTTCATTTACAGCCTCAACAGGAGATTTTGCTTGATGAATGGATTGCACTTGAAAACCATGTTGGGCAAAAATACCAACCACACGCTCCGTATAGGCATTGTAACTATCCGGAAAATTCTTTCCTGCCACTTTTACCCCTGCATACGGAAAAAAAAGAATGTTTTTTTTCTCATTTTTTAAAAATTCTGCAATTAAAGGCATGCACCAACCTAAGTAAGGTTCCTTATAATTGGTTGAGTTACTTAATAATAATAGTTTCATAATATTTTTTTTTTGAAGATGGGCGAAAATAGTGAAAAAAGTTTATTTTTGCCGTCTCTTAATTGAGAAATGTTCTTTGAAACGCGCCTTGGTGGTGGAATTGGTAGACACGCAGGACTTAAAATCCTGTGACCATTGCGGTCGTGCGGGTTCAAGTCCCGCCCGAGGTACGAAATCTACACTAAGGTGTAAAAACAATGCGGAAGTAGCTCAGTTGGTAGAGCACGACCTTGCCAAGGTCGGGGTCGCGAGTTCGAGTCTCGTTTTCCGCTCTCAAAGACAGTCAGAAATGGCTGTCTTTTTTGTTTGTAATCAATAAGTTATCTTTGTAAGCCAAGTGTGTGCAGGGATTTTCTGTTTTTTGGTTATGGGAGGGAATAAAAGGATTTTTAGATGAAAATGGGGTGTTTTGAGGGGTTTTGTTACCCCAACGCTTACCCCAAAATAATACCAAAGTGAAATATTTTTCATTCTGACGTTTGTATATTCAGATTTTTTTTGTATTTTTGGCGTGAAAAATAAATCATATTAATATGTCTCGAGCAAAACAAATGTATGTACAGGAGCGTGTTTCTGATCTAAAAAAAATATTGGTCAATCGCAGCGTAACCTTATGCAATCGCATACGGATGTTGATTTTGATAAAAAATAACGAAGGCGAGAGCCTGTCAAAGCAAAAACTGGGTAACTTGCTTGGCGTAAGCAGCAGCAGTATTCAAATATGGCGCAGGTTATATGAAACCGGAGGTTTAGGTCTTCTTCTGTCGGATAACCGAATCGGCTATAAACCCTCCATATTATCAGAGACAGAACACGAAATAATTCAAGCCAAATTAAATGATCCTGTTAATGGATTAAGGGGTTATGTTGAATTACAGGCATGGATCAGTCAGGAGTTCAACAAGACAGTTAAATACAATACCTTGTTGAAATATTGTGGCCGCCATTTCGGTTCAAAGTCCAAAGTAGCCCGTAAGAGCCATGTAAAAAAAGATTTACAGGCGGTAGAGGCTTTTAAAAAAACTTCGGACAAACCTGCCGGAATCTCTGTGAGGAAAACAGAGAGCAATACGAGCGTATAACTTTGTATTTTCAGGACGAAAGCCGTTTTGGACTTATCACAAAAGAAGGCAGAATGCTTACGGCAAAAGGTGTGAAACCTGTTTGCGTGTCACATCAGGTGTATAACTCAACATGGCTCTTTGGCATGTTTTCTCCCATAACCGGCGACCATTTGTTAATGGAATTTCCTGCCTGAAACTCAGATAATTTCCAACTGTTTCTAAATGAAGTTTCCACTGAAAATCCAAAAACGCTTATAATTATGGTATTGGATAATGGCGCTTTTCATAAAGCGCAAAAGTTGGAAATACCGGACAATATTAAACTTTTGTTTCTTCCGCCTTACGCACCTGAGCTGAATCCGGCTGAAAAAATGTGGGCAAGATTAAAAAGATCTTTTACAAATAAACTTTTTAAATCACTCAATGAAATCAGTCTCTTTATAGATCATGCCGCTAAGAAAATCAATAGAGATATCGTAATATCCACCTGTGCCTACAAATATGTTTTTTTTGACCCGATTTGGAATGAATTATAATTCACTTTGGTATTATCCCCCTCTTTTGGATGGGGCAGGTGGAGGTGTTCAACTCTCAAATTTCAATTCGCCGCAGGCGTTTCGCCGCGGCGAAAAAATCGTTTACACCACCACCATCAGATTATTTTCA
>Ga0082212_10001327_pt1 | contig 36472 bp, 28 predicted proteins | sample TergutNt197P3_FD_71548 | JGI IMG/M metagenome (GOLD analysis project Ga0082212, IMG submission 71548) | Neocapritermes taracua P3 segment gut microbial communities from Petit-Saut dam, French Guiana - Nt197 P3 | ecosystem: Host-associated > Arthropoda: Insects > Digestive system > Gut ...
GCGAATGTTTTGAATAATAATTTGATTAAAACCTCCGTACAACATCTGTTATCCCGAAATGGACTCATATTGGGAATTTGTAATGGTTTTCAGGCGTTGGTAAAATCCGGGTTGTTGCCTTTTGCAAAAATGGGCGAGGTTACACCGGAATCGCCCACATTGTTCCGAAACGACATTAACCGCCACGTTTCGCAAATTACGAAAACGGTGGTTACCAATAACAATTCTCCTTGGTTAACCTCTTTCAAAATTGGAGAAATTCACCAAATTGCCATCAGTCATGGCGAAGGCAAATTTGTAGTTAGCGATGAAATTGCCCAACAACTCTTTGAGAACCACCAAGTAGCCTTCCAATACTGCGATTTTGAAGGGCATCCCAGCATGGATCCGAAACACAACCCCAACGGCTCCTGTTTTGCCATTGAGGGCATTGTTTCCCCCTGCGGAAAAATTCTCGGCAAAATGGGACACAGCGAGCGCAAAGGCGAAAATCTGTATAAAAACATCTACGGCAACAAAACACAGGATATTTTTAGCAATGCGGTGAGATATTTAAATATAGTAACGGGCACAAATCGATTTGTACAGAGTAGTATTCTCTATTTTTGCCGATTTTTTGCCTGATTTTTAATAACTTATGGCACTTTCTGCGCCGATACCGTTTTAAATCAAATTGTACATAAATGCCATTTTGAGGGACGGATGGGTGAAAATGAGCAAAAATGGTTTCTATTTGGGCGCGTTTTGCGCCGGAAATGATATGGCTCAACTTCTTTGTTTTAGTGGCATTTGCAGCGGTTTTAAGCGGTTTTGAAAGCCGCTGTTTTTGTGTGGTAAGGTGAATTTTGTTGTTTGCCCGAAAAAAGAACATTGTCCGTATCGGAACACTCGGAGCCCCATGAATTGAATAATACACTTTAAACTCTTTTTCAAAGTACTGCCAGTCTATTTTATCTGCCAATAACGCCAACTCGTGATGGGGAGTGTCAAATCTGAAAGCCGTGCACGAAAAAGTTCCGGTTGATTTTCCTGTAATTTTCCTAATATAATTTGCCACTTTTTAGACCGCAAAGATATAAAAAATGGTGGATTTTACCATGCTTTTTATAAATTAATTTTCTGAAATAGAATATATTAGATAGATATTAAGGAACAACTATGTAAACAATTTTTCTTCTAAATTCTTCTTTGTCAAATTTTCTTAGAAAAGCCATATCATACGTGAAACGGGAACTCTAACTTATACCAAAAAATTATTTTGCCTGCGGCTTAAATTTCGAGTTATTTAGAATTTTTTGATAATCACACTCTTGCATTAGTTCTCCAAGGGTAACCTCCGGATTGTTTTTCATAAAACTTTGAATGAGTTTCCAACCTATGAAAGTGCCCATTCGTCCCGGAGATTCATTGCCGAAAGGTTTGGTAAACGGCGCTTCTTCTATGTAACAACGAATTAATGCATCGCTTTTGCCAAAAAGTTCGTTTTTCTCAATCATATAGTTCCAAACGTTGCCCAAATAATCGGTTGCCCATTGGTATTTTTCTTCAGAATAACCAATAATCAATCGTTCAGCCGCATAGGGAAACATCATTTCAGTAAAATATAACTTTTTCCCTTCGGTTATCATATTGTCAATGAGTGTAATGCGCGGCGATCTACCCAACTGTTTATACACCACTGCCTTTTTAAAAATATCAATCGGCAAATATTCCGGCGCACAACGCTCGGCAATATAGACAGGCAGTTCATCAATAGACTTATAATATTGGTAATCGGCGCCCAAATACATATCCACATTTACATACAAAATATCATCCCATATATATATGGAAGGCATATATATATCTAATCCGGGAATCATCGTGATAATTTGCGGAATAGAATCATCAGGAAAGAAAACTTTGTAATACCCGAAAGCGGTTTCCAATTCTTTTAATAAATGGTCGGTTTTTATTGTTTTTTTTACATCTTCATACAACGCAATCATAATGGTATCTTGCAAATACGCTTTTAGCCCTTCCAACAGCATAGGATCGTTCCAACTGCCCTCCTCAATTAGATAAGGCGGGTATATTTGCGACAACCGCTCTATTTCTTGCGGTAAATTATGCATATCTAAAGAGAAGAGGTCATCTTCATATCGTAAAATAGAAAGATTAAATTGCTGTTTGGTTTCTTTTAATTCGGCAAAAGTGATATTGTTTTTTGGCGTAGTCTTTCTTACCAAAAACAAGACAAAAATGGCAGATATTAAGATAAAAATTACAATAATAATAATAATAATGCGAGTTTTTAATTTCATATTTTCTTTGTTTTCATTAACAAACGCAAAGGGTTTCCTATTATTTTAATACCCTAAAACATATTAACAATAGTATGTTTATTGTTTGTAAGAAAAATGTTGCGAAAAACGGTATGTTTTTCATTATTTTTGTAAACCGTAGAAGTTTTTAGCAAAAGGTATGAAAATCATTAAATTTATTGCTTCTTTTTTGTTGTTTTTGGGAATTTTGATTCTTATGGTTTGGGCTATCATAAAATCGAAAGACCAAACCTGTAGTCAAATTGCTATCCTCATTAATACTCCGGGTGAAACGCAACTTCTTTCAGAATCAGATATTTTGCACATCTTGCAAGAAAATAATATAGAATGGAAAAGCAAAGCAATGAAAGATTTTGATTTGACAGAAGTGCATAAAATACTTGCAAAAGAAAACTACATAGAAACGGTGGATAAAGTGCATTTTTTGGGAACAAAATTGCAAATTGAAGTTACTTTGTACCATATATTGTTGGAAGTGCAACCCCCAAACAGAGAAAAGTTTCTATTGGATATCAAAGGTACCTGTTTGCCATATTCACCAAAAGTTGAGAATAGTGTAATTGTTGCAGAAGGAAACATACCCAACAGTTTTCAAAAGAAAGAAACCGTATCTTCTACAAATCAAGAACTTTACGAACTGTTTTCAATGGCTTTGCTTATTTATGACGACACGTTTTATAATGCGTTGTTTCGTAAGATAGCTATCAATGAAAAACAGGAAATTACATTATATCCGTCTGTTGGCAAACTCCCCGTTTTGTTCGGCTCTATGCAAGATGCTCAAAACAAACTTAAATCGCTGAAATATATGTATGAAGAGGTTCTTCCATATATGAATGAAAATCAATATGCACGGTTGGACGTGCGTTTCAAAAATAGAATAATAGCAACTAAATCAAAAACTTAACCATGGCACGCAGTAAAGAAATTCAAGAGCAACAACCCCAAATTGTGGTGGGCTTAGATATCGGCACCACCAAAATAGCAACGATAATCGGCTTTCAAAACAGCGACGGAAAAATTGACGTATTAGGCTACGGCAAAGCAGATTCCACAGGCGTTCAACACGGGCTGATTTTTAACATAAATAAAACCGTGGATGGCATTAATGTGGCGAAAAATACCGCCATAAGCCGCTCTAACCACGATTTAGATACCGTGTATGCAGGTGTTGCCGGACGGCACATCAACAGTATGGAATTTAAGCACGTAATTACGCGCAGAAATGGAAAAGAGGAGGTTATTCGTCAAGAGGAAATTGATAAAATGGTGGAAGATTTGGAAAATATTTCAGTTTCTCCGGGCGAAAAAATTATTACCGTTATTCCGCAACGTTTTGTAATTGACAGTATTCGCGAAACTACCGAGCCGGTGGGAGAACTGGGCGAACTCATTGTGGGCTATTTTCAAATTATTACCGGTAATGACTTTGAAATCAAAAAGATAATACGTTGTATCAACGAATGCGATTTGTTGGTGAGTGACATTATTTTAGAGCCTATTGCCTCCGCTTTGGCGTGTCTTACTCAAGAAGAAAAACAGCAAGGCGTGGTGCTCGTGGATATTGGCGGCGGCACTACCGATGTGATTATTTATGCAGACGGCAACCCCGTTTTTACAAAAGTAATTCCTATTGGTGGAAACGTGATTACCAAAGACATAGCCAACGTGTGCCAAATTCCGGAAGACCTTGCCGAAAAGTTGAAATGCGGCTACGGCACGTGCATCGTGGAAAAAAGCAACAAAAACAATTTCATCACCATTCCGCAATTTCACGAAGGGGCGCCCAAGCAAATCAGCGAGCCTTTTTTGGCAGAAATTATCTACTCGCGGGTGCAAATGGATATCCTTACTCAAATTCAAAAGGCGATTACGGAATCGGGTTTCGAAAAACGTATTCGCGCAGGCATTGTGCTCACCGGCGGCGGCTCATCCTTAAAACATCTTAAAGAGCTGAGCCAATATACGTTGCAACGCAACACACGCATCGGAGTTCCCGACATCGGTTTTATGAACTCCATACCCGCCGAACTAAAACAGCCGATGTTTGCCACATCGCTGGGGCTGTTGAAGCATGGGATACAACTGATGAGTGACAAGTTACAAGTGACGAGTGACGAGTTGCAAGTGACGCGTGACAAGTTACACGTGACAAGTGACTTGCGTAAACCACGTCCGCCTCGTCAACCAAAAAAAGACCCCAACAAAAAAAATATGTGGGACAGTATTAAAGGATTTTTAGACGATTTAACAGAAAAAACATCATAATCTTAAAAAATGTTATTATGAGAGAAAAAATTGATTTTACGCCCGACTATGGCTCAAAAGTTACACAATCTATTATTAAAGTGATTGGAGTGGGCGGCGGCGGCGGCAATGCCGTAAAACACATGTACAAAGAAGGCATTATTGGCGTAGATTTTTTGATTTGCAATACCGACAGAAACGCATTGGAAGCGAGCCCTATACCTTCAAAATTAGTGCTGGGCGAAAGTGGCTTGGGCGCAGGCGCCAACCCTGAAGTTGCTCGCAAGTTTGCGTTGGAAAGTAAAGAGCAAATTGTTGATTTTATCGGCACGGAAACCAAAATGCTCTTCATTACGGCAGGTTTGGGAAAAGGCACGGGCACAGGCGCCGCACCCGTTGTGGCAGAAATTGCTAAAGAGCTGGGTATCTTAACTATCGCGGTGGTAACGTTGCCTTTCAAATTTGAAGGCACCACCAGCGCACAGTTTGCCGAAACCGGAATTGCCGAACTTAAAAAACACGTGGATTCGCTCATCATCATTAAAAATCAGAATATTATAAAGTATTATAATGATGAAGAATTAGACAGAGCGTTTGGTTATGCAGACGATGTGCTGAAAAATGCCGTAAAATGTATTGCAGAGTTAATTACTGTTAATTTAGAGCAAAATATTGACTTTAACGATATCAGTTCTATTATGCGAAACAGCGGCGCCGCTATGCTCGGTATTGCAGAAGCCAGCGGAGAAAACCGCATTGAAGAAGTGATTGAAGGCGTTTTAAGATGCCCGTTATTAACCGAAGAACATATTTCCAACGCCCGAAACTTCCTCTTTAGCATCAGTTACGGATCAGAAAGAAAACTGCGTATCAATGAATTGGAAGCATTAACCGATAAATTTGAAGAACTAAAGAGCCAAAACTCTCACGTAATTTGGGGCAGAAGCGAAGACCCGATGCTGGGCGACAAAATAAAACTCTCGGTAATTATATCTAAATACGATACGGCTGATATTAAAGGATTTGGAGGTGTTGGAACGGTTGAGAATATTTTTGAAGGAGAAAAACAAAGCGGTGCGCAAATTGTGGATAAAGGCACCACAACTTTCTCTTCTTCATCGCCCATAAATATGGAGCCTCTCATTAAAGATGAGCCTGTTAGCCCTGTCAAAGAATTTAACGATTTTGAGTTTTTGAACAAGCAGGAAACCCTCGAACCTAAGAGAGAGTTAGTTGCTGAACCGATTGCCGGTTTTACTGCCGGTCCTCAAAAGATTAAAAGTACTTACGAGCCCAAATATGAAGACGATAACCAATTTTCGTTTTTAGTGGACACGCCGGCAATCCAAAGATTGCGTCAGGAAAATAAGGAAGATTTTCAAGATAAAGCAATACAAGACACTCACTCTTCTGCCTTTGTTTTAGAAGATGATATGCATGAGTTTTTTAAGAATTTGCCGGATTAATGGTTATGTTGCTGGCACAAATAGACAAATCAACGTGTTGTAAGAATTCGAGTAAGAAATTTTCCATTCACAATAGGATTGATGGGATAGCCCTTGTATCGTAACTCAAAATGCAAGTGCGGTCCGGTGGATACGCCTGAATTGCCCCCCAATCCAATTACTTGTCCGGCTTTCACTTCCTGATCCACAGATACCAGTATTTTATCTAAGTGGGCATATACCGTTTCACTCATGTTAAAATGCCTTACAACCACTACATAACCGTAGGTTTTGTCCCATTTAGCCACGCGCACCTTGCCACAGAATATGCTACAAACCGGATCGCCAACACTCACCCTGAAATCTATACCAAAGTGTTTTTTCCCATTTCTCATTCCGTACGGAGAGGTTAAAACCAAATCGCGTTTTAAGGGCGAGCACAAACTGTCGGAAAACGAAAACGTATTCACTTTTTCCCCTTCGCGAAGCGAACGAAAATCAATAAAAGTGGTTTTGTAAAATTTATAGAAATCGGCGGGTTCCGGCGGACATGTGGCAGATGGATACGATTCACTTTTCTTGTTTAAATCGTAAAAATCTTCATAACATTCAATCAATAAATCAATAATGCCTTTATCTTTTTGAGCATATATAAAAAAACTTCCCGTAAGAAATAGAAATACCAAAAAAAGTTTTTTCATAGAATTAAATTATAAAACCTGCACCTTAAAGGGCAAAATACCGGAAGACCTTAGATTTATTTTGTTTTCTAATTCCTCTTCAAGAATCTCTGTTTTTTCTGTTTTTTTAATAAAACTATCATTCCTCAGGTTGATATTTATGTAGATAAACTCATTCATGGGTTCAATAGAAATATTGATTACTTCATCGCCCAATTTTTTATTTGAAAAATAATAAGTTTTAATAAAAGTAATAAAGTCGGCGGGGGTTACCAAACGGTCTTTGGTTTGGAAATAATATTTGGCAATATCTTCTTTTTGTGTTTCATTTTGAACGGCATCTTTTCCTCCTTTGGTTTCAAAAAGCATAAAAGTTTTATTCATATCTAACGCAAGCGGCGTTTTCACAGCCTTTGCATCCCTAAAAACACCATTTGCCAATGCGCCGGAAGTAACTAAATATTGTAAATCCACTTTTTTTACTTCATTTCTATTTTTCTGCATAATAGCATAATACCTGTCTTTAATCTTATTGTCATCCGATTTATTGACAATGCTTCGAATTTCATTCATAATATTTTGCAGGTTTTCCCATTTCTCGGAAGAGTTTAATTCTCTGATATTTTGAAAAGCAAAGTAGTCGGAATAGTATCGGTTCAACATTTCCTGAATTTGTTCAAAAAGTTGTTCGGAGTTGTATCTTTCCACGCCATATTGCCGAACTAAAACGTTGTCTAAATCTTTTACATATTCTTCGCTGCACAAAAGATTTAGAAATTCACCGGTATCCGATGTGAGGTCTTTCACAGGGTTTCTGTGATCTAAAGTTACTTCATTTTTCTCAACATTAACAATAGGGATGCAATTAATTTTCAAACGGTTGTGTATATCTATGGGGGCGCTGAAAGTAATTTCCAATTGAATTGTTTTACTATCAAAAGAGAAAGCATTTTTGTCGTACTGATTGATATAGTACAATTTGTTGGAGTTAGTTAAAAAAATATCTCTCCAATAATCTTGCGCACCAAACAGATAGTAGTTTTGATTCAGGAGCAGGTGGCTGTTGGAAAACCACTTTGTAAAAGGTAAATCGTTGAATTGCGATGGTTTAACAAGAGGCAATTCTTCATACTCATATTTAATACTTTCAATGGTAATATATTCCGGTGTATCCAAATAAAAAGAGAGTCCGGCAATCGAATCGGGCGGCGTGGTGCATTCTAAAGCAACACTCCAAACGTTTTCTTCTATCTGATCTACAATGTTCAGTTCGGCATTGAGAACCATAGTGTTAAATAGCGGTGCAAAAGAAAACTTCTGTTTTTTACTGCTACTCATAAATTCAAAAGCACAGGTTTCATCCACAAGTTTTACATCATTTCCCTCTTTTACTTTTGTTTCTATAATAGTGAATGCGGGGTTTGGCTTCAATAAGTGAAAAGGAACGGTTCGGTCGCGCAACGCCCGAAGGGTTCTTTCTTCATATTGATTAATATTATTGTAAATATGGTATGCCTGAAACGACAAAGCCGTAAGGAGCAGATTCACAACGGGATCGGTGTCCACATTTTTTACCCCATAGCCATCTCTTAACCAGATGTCAATAATATTTTTCCTTATTTCATCATTGTATTCATCAAATCTTTTCATTGTTTTTTCCAAATATAAAATTCTATGTCTTGTTTATATTCTTTGTATTCATCGGTGATCATCCCTTTAATAGAGATCGTTAGTTTCGACATTTTTTTATCGAAGTCGGTTTTGGTTTCTAAATTCTGCACGCGTGTTTCAAACTGTGAGATCGCTTTTTCCAAATCTTTAGCGTAGTTGTTAAAGTCGTCGCTTTTGCCTCCAATTTTCTTACCTCTAATTTCATCTTTAGAATCGGCATTCATAAATTCGCAGTTTTTGAGCGAAAAGCCGAACCGTTCATCGGGCTTAAAACTGCCATTGGGAGAATTTACCAATAGTTTCACAAATTCACTGATAGATTTTTGCATACTTTTTTCCCACTCATCACTTCTGCGATCAGGGTCGTATTGGTTTTTTTCTAAAAAACTGCCGGGCGAGAAATCTAACGGTATTTTAAGTCCAATCATAATCTTATGCTATATTTTTATTTCTTCCAGCACTTCTGCCGGTTTTTCATCTATTTTTTGATTAATCAATTCTAAACTTTTAATGCCCAATTGCAACAAATAACCAATTTCAAGGTGGTTATAAGTTTCTTCTAAAAATGTATTTAAATCAGGTAAATAATCAATATCTTTTGTAGTTTTTAAAAACGCCTTAAAGATATGGCAAAACTGTTTCAATATTTTTATCAGTTCTTGCGGCGTTTCCTGCATTGAAAAGCTGTTCAACTGAAATTGCAGCAACAGCGTGTGAGCGTAAAACATATAGTCTTCGGGCAGTTTATCCACAATAAGGCTGATTCCATTTTTTATGATATTAAATTTCTCTATTAATTTATCCACAGAATTAATTGCCATAGCCGGCGGAATATAATCTTTATCAATGCCCCAGTAAGAGCCGTCTCTAAATATTTTCAGAATAGGAATTCCCTCTTCAATCGTATCATTTTTGCTTTTTAGCGCCAAATCGTATTCAGGGCAGGCAAAACCTTCTTCGTATTCCGAAGGGATGGCAACAAAAGGATTAACGGTTAAAACCACATAATGCTCATCTTCATCAGCATCCGACAAATCCAATTCTTTATCAAAAGCGTTGTCACTATTTATGTTAATGATATATCCGTACTTAGAAACAGCCACACATTCCAAATTACTGATATGCACATTGTCGTAATCTATTCTTTTTTCAAAATAAAAAGTTTCGTCCGGAATAACTCCGTACAGGTTCGAGGCAAGCAAATGCCCTAATAGGTTGCGGTCTGCAATATGGTAGTTGTCGGAGGAAATAAAAACCTCAGGCGTAATATCCAAGCCTGTTTTCCAATCTATTTTAAGATGATTTTCCATATTTAAAATGCGTATTATAATCTAATATTGGTGAGTTATGAAATTTAAAAGGTCGTGTATAATCTTTAATTCGGTAATCAAATTTTTGTTCCACAGGAAGAAACCAATGACGCATAAAATCGAAAGCAGGTTTTATTTCCGATTCCATTTCATGATATTCTTTTTTGTTTAATCCTTCTTTATGAATAATAAATCGTTTATATAACGGCGATATTATTTGCACTTCAATTTTTTTGCAAGAAAAAAGATTTTTCAAGATATCCGTAAAAAGCGGAAGGTTTCCTCTGATTTGATTGGCAAAGGGGAGCAGTTTTTTTATAGCTGAAATATATTTATTATCTTCTTCTATTTCAGATGTATCTAAAAAAGCATCAAAAAGTTGAGCATTTCCGGCTTGGGCAAGGGCATTCAGTTTTTGTTCCAGTTCTAATGTTAGTTTAAAGAAGATGGTATCGAAAGGCTGAAAGAATGCCATCGCATCTTTTTTCTTTCGCATCAACTCTTTATAAATTTTTTCAAATTCAAAGTTAGATTTAGAATTTCCGGCTAACAAATTTTCGCTGAAAAAAATGCCTTGTGGAAGCAGATGAAAGATGCCATCGCGGGCAACTTCTATCGTTGTTCTGTCTTTTTCGTAATCAATTACTAATAAATCTTCTGAATAATTTCGGGAGAAAACGCCTTTGGTTTGAACGTGCAAATTTTCATTAACGTTCAACATCGTGATCAACGTTTCCGCTTTGATTCCCTTAGTATCCAGTAATTCATTAATTTTTTTCACTATTAAAACATATTATTAAATTGTTCAACATCAGCCGATAATTCCACATACGCATACCCTTTTTCGGTGGTTACCTGCAACACATCAAGGTAAGGAATTCCAATTTGCCTGAAAGTAAGTTCGGGATAGGGAAACTCTTCATCAATATTTTCAAACGAGTGTTGGTAAAGCCCGCCATCTGAAATAGAGAGGTATTCCATTTCTTTGGAAGCATCAATAAAGTTGGCAATTTGAGATTCGGGCATCATAGCAACGAACTTTTTGTTATCAGTGCGCGAAGATAGAAAATCTACGAACTTATCGTTACGTAAATTAATATCTACTTGCTCAACTTTTAATTTTTCTTTAATTATTTGTAATGCTTCTCCAATTTTGGTATCTGCGCTGAGGGTTGGTATCTCTACAATATTTTCCCAAAACTCGTGCGAAATACAATCGTTGTTATAATAACTGTATTGAAAAGTACCGGCTTGTAAATTTGTGCCACTATAATTGAACATAGCGCCGATTAGGGTATCGAAAGAACCGGCTTCAATTTCTTCCGTATGAATGAGTTTCATTACTTCTTGGGCTTGCACGGCGCCGATAATAGATGCGCTGACGGGGGTAGTAGCCACGCGCCCGCGTGCGGCGTTTCCCTGAGCAATTTGCGGACAGGAGGTTCTGTTTTCGTGGCTGTTTCCGGTGTCGTCTGCCACTTCTTCTTCTGCCACGCGACATTCATAGCAACTTTTGTTCATTTGGTAAGCAGTAACTTGCCCTTCGAGGTCGCCGATGCCCCCTTCAATCCAAATTTTTCCTGCGCGGAAACACATACGGTTGAGTAGCGTTCTTGCTTTCAGGCTGTCTAAACAACCCACCACTACATCCATTCGGCGATACACGCCCAACCCTACGGCAGTAGAGAGGTCGCCGTTTATTGATTTTACATTTATGGTAGGATTTATTTCCGATAGTCGTTGGGCAGCAACATCGGCTTTGAAGGCGCCTTTTTCGGCATCTTCCGGGCGAAACAAAACAGAACGGGTGAGGTTGCTATATTCAATACTGTCGAAATCCACTATCACAATGTTTCCCACACCAAAAAGGGCTAAATTTTTCAGTACTTCATTGCCCAGCGCACCGGCGCCAACAACCAACACTTTCGCTTTTTTTACCTTGTCTATTTTAAACCACGAGAGTAAAGGAAAAACATCTTCACCCCATTTTTTTTTAGTATTTGTTGAATTTTTCATAATCTTTATTTTTCAATGTATTGAAATTTAGTATTTCCAATAGTGAATTTCATACCGTGTTTCAAAGGAATCAGGTCGTCTTTGTGCGCTTCTCTGCCGTCGCAAACCATTCCGTTTTCAAGCGCTTTCATCATTGGCACTCTTCTTTTGGGGTCAATGTATAATTTCACTTGTTGTTCGTGAATATTTTCGTTGCTGTCCCAATTCATTTGAATAACACAGTGCGATGATTTTCCGATAGTAACTTCGTTGCTTCCGCCGGAGTCGTTCATCCATTTATGGATAGCAATTTCACCGTCTCTTTTTTCGCCTTTATATTTTAAGAAATATTTTTGCGCGAGGTGGTGGCGGGCAATAATAGAGATACCTAATCCGGCGCTGCAGAGCATAAAGCTGAACATTACGCCGAACACGGGAAAATAGGAAGTGGTGTAAAGAATAACAAAACTGATAACCCCCGAAATAAGTCCGCCAATTAAGGCATCTTGCCATTTAATTGTAGATTTAAAAGATAAACAGAGCGCTACGCTTCCCCCGAACAAAATCCACGGAATAGCATCCAACCACCATACATTGCCGGCTTTTCCTAACAAGATGCAAATCAGAGATCCTAACAAAAAAGTTACAAACCCAACAATAGCGCCAACCAATGCGCGGGTAAAAAATGAAAAGAGCACTTTGCCTCTTTTTTGCCTAAAGTCGTTGATATAACTAAATAAGAAGGTTAAAACAAATCCCAGCAAAATACCGGCAAACAGGAGTCCTGTTATTTTGGAATGGAAAGTTTTTAATACATGGCTTGAAATAACAGTAGCGCCTTCAATCACTTCTTTTAATTTTTCAGGGTAGCAGCCGTTTACCAAAAAATTGATAAAACGGGAAAAGATATTCCAATCGGAACTTATCATAAAGATAATCCAGATGAAGAAACCGCTAATCATTCCCGACATTGCCCATTTGAGGTAGTATGGACTTTTTTTCATATCAAAAGGATGTTTTTTATCGAAGTGAAATTGCACGCCGTCTTTACAATTTTGTCCATATTCCACGCATTTGTAACCGTTTTCTTTCCAGCAATCCCAGTGAATTTTATGAGGGCATTTCACCACAATCAGTTCGCCACGCTCTAACGGTTCCTGGCAATAGGAGCAGGCTTCATACACTTCGCCGTCTGAGGTGCTCATCGGTTCGTAAGGTTTCACATACTTTTTCTCAAAATTATCGGTTCGGGAAATAAAGTATGGAATAATAACCTGCATAATAAAAAATGCGATAAACAGAATGATAACACCAAAAATGACAGTGATGTAGATATTATCTGATTTTATGCCGGGTCCTTTTGGGCTTTCTTTGCTGGCAATAGCATATTCAATTTTTCCGACCGCCCTTCCGGTTTCTTCTGCAATACCTATTTGTAAGGAAAATGTTTTGCCGTTATAGATTCTATTTTTATTATGGTTAACAAGTTTCAATCTATAATCGGCAGATAAGTTATCTACAAACCCACGCAGAGAATCAATAATGCCATTTACATTGGTAGCAGGATAAAAACCGCCGATTAGTTCTGGGAATTGGCGTTGTACACAGATATTATCCAACACTTTATCCACGAGGCTACTTCCGCTGCCATAGCGAAAAGCATGGATTTGCACCTGATTTTGAAACGTATTATCTATATTCTTAATATACTCGTCCGACTTATCTAAGTTATCTATTTCGGCAAACGAATTAAGGTTAATAATTCCATCGGTAAAAACTAGCAAATACTTGTCAATAGGCGATCCGTCTTTCTTTTGCATGGAATTATCTTTAACAAACTTTTCAAAATTATCCATAATACTTTGGTACAAGTCTCTGGGTTCCGGTTTTACTTTAAATTCTTTTTCAAACTCGTAGAAATTATATTTGGTAATCAGTTGTTTTTCGCTTGTCCGTTTGTCGAAAAACGAGATATAGGCGCAGCTGTCCGGCAAACTTTCCACAGTTTTTTGGATTGCTTCTTTCATACTTTTCATATCCGCATCGGAAATAGTTCTGCCTCTGTCCACCATAAACCAAAAGGCTACATTTTGAGAGATCAGCTCAGAAGCGGCGCCTGTTTTATGAACAATACGTTCCACAATAATGTCTTTATTGGGCCATACATAATCATCTTCAATAATGACCAACTTATCGTTGGCTAAATTGGGCCAAATTACCTTTTTGTTTGATTGGTTATCCGTAATTCTGAATCGCAGAAACAAGGTATCTGCTTTTTCCGACCATGAACGTTTGCCAAAGTGCATATTCACAGTATAATCTGCATCTTTCCATTTGTCTTGGTAAATCAAATCTTTTTTAGTATCAACATTGCTGTTTTTACAAGCCATGAATAGCATCAATGGCATTAGTAGAAATAAGTATCTTTTTTTCATTGGTATATAATATTTAATTGGTTAATAATTATTTCGTTACACGTTACCAACGTTACACGTTACTGTTTGTTATTCAAGTATTCTCAAATTCCCAACAGGATAAAAATGCGCAAACATTATCTTTTTCTTCGTGTCCACTCTTTCATGGTCATCAAAGTGGTGGATGTTAAATTATCGGCGGTTTCCGAGTAATTACCCTGGTCGTCTTTAATGAGAATATAGATATTTCGATTTTCAAAAGAATAGAAGATGGAGAAATGGAAATCAGAAATTTGTTGCAGGTATTTTGTAACGGTTTCAGGTAAAGAAAATTGTGGTACCGTGATAAAGCAGCCGATAGGATTATTTTCTGTTTGTGTTCCTTCTTTAAATTCATCAATAATAGTTTCGTTTTCCATGCGTGCGCCATAGAAACTGCCCTGCAATCCGAAATTTCCGGGCATAATGGTGGTATCAATATCAATAATAGCCGCACCGCTAACATAAATTTTTTTGATAGCTGTTGCTTTATTCACAATATCGAGGCAGTAGTAGCTCAGTTTTCCGGAAGGCGCTTTTTCTTTTTCCGGTGTGGGCAAACTTTTAGCCCATTGGTACAGCGTTTCCAGCGGCAAAGTCTGTTTCAGGTCTTTGTCGTTGTTCATCGTTCCGTTTTTTCTTGGCGTAAAGAAAGCCATTTGAAAATCGGGGGAGTTGCTATCAATAACTAAGGCTAACAATCGGGGCTGGTGCTGACTGTGCGCTAATTGCGACTGAACATTAAGGTCTTGGCTCGACAAGAATAAACCCAAACCCGGGTGCGAGTGCATCCATGCAGTATGCACATATTCATTTCCTGTTCTTTTGCATAAATTTTCGAGAGCGTAGTTAAGGGTAATTCCTATTTTAGCGCCAAAGTTCAAGTTGTACTCTCCATAAACGGCATCATCGCCGGGCTCTACCAATTCCTCAATACTGATGTCGTACATTTGGTCTCCGCTATTGGGCACATATTCCCAACGCCCTACTAAGAAACATCCGGTTTCGTTGGTTTTGTCGTCGTATTTTAAAAATCCGGAGAAGAATTTATAGATATCAATAATCGCTTTTCTACTAAAGTAAATATTTCTAATACCCGTATCGCTTAACATAGAGAGCATATTCACTTCATAAAAATCTGTGCCTGCTTTTGCTATTACATCAGATAAACCTACTTTATACGAAATAATTTCCAGAAAATCATCATCTTCTATTAGTAAACCGCCACCGCCGCCGCCTTCATTGGAATAACGTTTTTGTTTTTCCTTTTTTTCAAGTTTTTTGTTTTTTAGTATTGTAACAAGGTAAAAAATGATTCCGAATAAAAACAATAAAATTAAGACACCGGTAACCGACAACATCAATATGGGAATCTGAATATTAGCGAGGCTTTCGCTGCAATACTGAATATCTTTATACTCAACGGGAATTTCATTAGCCAAATCTTCTATGGCTGCTTTATCATTTTCGTCGCTATACTGTTTTTGTTTTTGCGCGATAAAATTCTTGCTGCTTGCATTAATTTGGTCGTAACGTTTTTTAATGGTTTTCAGTTGCGTTTCCAACTTTTCTTTTCCTAACCATCCCATTAAAGAACTTTGGCTTTTTTCTTCAATTTCTGCTTTAATGTTAGCTAATGCTTCAATATCATCTTCAATTACAGATTCTGGAGGTAAAACCGTGCTTTTGTATTCTTTTTTCCAATTTAGAACCACACTGTCATCTACTCTCTTCAAGGCATTAACGATTCTACTTTTTACATTATCAATGCCAAGTATCAGTTTGTCGGTCGATAATATAAGAATATCGCAGTCTTCGCATTTTGTTTTACTATCCAATTTCTTCTCCCACAAACCTTTTTGATATTCTTCAAGATTATCTTTTTGGTCGCTCACTTCATTTTTCAACGTTTTTAGATTTTCCCTGTCTCTGTCGCTCAAATTACTTTTATTCAAAATGGTATTGCATTGGGCAATCAATGCGTTTATTTTGTCGGTAAAAGGATTGATGATAATTTTTTTAGCTTCTTTTTGAGGTTCTGGCTTTGGGGTTTCGGTTTTCTGTGGTTCAGTTTTTTTAGGTTCAGCTTTTTGGGTTTCAAGTTTTATTTCTTTCCCCGTCTCATTAGCGAGTGGCACATTGCCCTTATCGGGTTCGGAAGGTTTGGGATTGACATCACCTCCTTTTATTTTCACCGGCACAGAAACCATTCTGGTAATTTTTTGTCCTTCAACCACATAGCAGATGAGATAATCGGCAGTTTTTTTCACTTGAGCGATTTCCTTAGTTTTGGTATTTTTCGATACATGGGTAGCGTTTCCTGGCACAGCGTCAAATTCCAATCCGCATTTTCGTACTTCCGTATTTATTTTCGAATCGTCTGCGATAGTTAAACTGGCATAGCCAATCTGGTTATCTTTTATTTTCACCAATGCTGGGTCTGCTGTGTGAAAGAATATAATTTCCTTACCGGTATTATTTTCAACTACAACATTACGTTGTGTTTTATCGTAAGTTGCCGTTACTTCTTGTGCAGAAACTTTTAAGAGGCCGACTGCACCAATAACAGCCATTAAAAGCAATGCCCAAATTTTTACAGAAGTGTGTTTGTTTTTTATGTTCATTAGGTTTTTCATAATTTTCGTGTTAGTGTAATAATATTGGCATCATCGGATAACAGTCTTTCTGTTTCGGCTTTATCTCGCTGTACTTTGGCTTGTAGCGCTTGTAGTTTTTTTGCTTTTTTTGCCATAACACTGCCTTTTACCAGATTAAAAATGGGGAGACCAATCATTACTACAAGAAGTATAACAATCATAATAATGTACATAGAAGGAATACTTTTTTTTACTCTGGTTTCTTTCCATTGACTTAGTTTATTTAATTCTTTTTCGCAGGCAAAATCAAATTTATTACGCAGTTCGTCCAATTCGTCGTTGGCTTGCCACAATCCATTGGTTTCTTTTCTATTATTAAAATCTTTTTTCAGAGTATTAATTTGAAGAATAAAATCTTCAATTTCTTCTTTTTTAACTTTGCCTGTTTCTTTTTGTTGGATAGCGTTTGATATTTGTTGGATTTCATCATTTTTGTTCAACAAATACGTTTGCCACTTTTCGTTAATCAATGACAATGAATCTGGTTTTTCTTCGGGGAACAGACCTGGTCCTTTTCCCGGAGCCACATCCCTATCCACTGCCATAGTAACCGCTTCCGATTGTGCATCCGTTGTATTTGCATTGTCGTTTTCTCTCATGAGGAGATCGTCAATATTTTGTGCCCCACAACATAAAACAACTGCTTGCAACAAAGTAATAATAACTAATTTTTTTATATTCATAACCTTTTATTTTAATCGGTTTTCAATTCTACTACATAAATCAAGATATGTGTTATATTCTTTTTTACAGGATTTGTATTCGGCAGTAACTACGCTTTTAATTCTGTCAAACTTCTGTTTTAAAGAGGATGTGCTTTGTTTGCTGTTTTTAATATCCAACAGCAGTTCCGTTAATTTTTCATTTACCTGATACAGCACGCGGCAATCAACAGAGGGTTGTGCAGCGCCTTTCGGTTTTTTATCATTCAAAATAGTATTATAGATAATGATTGTATTATTTCTGTCATCTAAAGCATCGTTATATTTTCTAATAGCGTCTTTCAGGTTTTCGCATTCATTGTATTGTTGGTCTTTGGTACCGGTAAATTTTTCTTCTTTACCAATGGTTAACGGTTGGAGTTCTCTAATTTTTGCAGCAGGTAAGTCATAAAGAGCATCTAAAGTAGTTGCTGCTTCATCTTTTTGAGAGAGCAACGTTTCGGTTTCCGCATCCAAGTATTCTATCACTTTTCGCAATTCGGGTCCTTCGCAAATCTCTAATGTAAGAATGTTGAGTGTAAATTTCACCGGATATTCCACTTTTTTATCTCTGAGCGATTTTGCTTTTTCTGTTTCTCTGGTAGCCACATACAGAGTTATCGGGATTTTGCAATTATCTTCATTCATCTTGAAATAATACACGAGCCGGGCTTCTGGATCCCTAAATTCAATTGATTTAATCACGTCTGGACCTCCGTCTAATACAACATTCATTAAGCCGGTTTCATTAATGCACGGTAGCGCCTTTTTATCTTTGGCATATTTTTTCATTATGCCCATATCAAACCAAAGGTCTTTCTTTTCTTTCATGGCTTTACTAAAAGGCAGTTTGGCAGGAAAAGCATAAATAAAAAGTTCATCCTCATCGTCTCCTGTGAATGTTAATTTAAGTTGTCCAATACTGTTATCCCAATTTAAAGTAACCGGCAGGATCGACTCTTTTCCCACTCCAAAAGCCGGCTGCAAGGGAATGGTGGTTTTACAATCTCGCTGTGGCACCACATTCACATAAATATCGGTGCTGCTTTGAGAAAATCCTTTAATACACACTGTGATAAGAATGAACGCTAATAGTTTTATTTTTGTCATAGATTATTATTGTTTAATTGTTAACTCAATTTCAACAGGCTTGCATTTAGCCATAAAAACGTAAGGATAGTTGTTGTCGGGTTGTGCTACATAGAATTGCAAAGTAAAAGTTAGCGTTTCGTTGGGCGCCACATTGCTCATATCAAAAAACACAGGTTTGGCATTCTTTTTCACCACTTCGTAGCCATCTTCAAAAGGTCGAAAGAATGTTAATTTTCTACTATTGGTAAACTTGTTCAACATTCTGTTTTGATTTTTAAATGCTTTGGAGGCGCTAACATTCTTATTATTTTTCATTAACCCTGCCAGTTCGGTATCTTTGGCAAATAGCCACACGCTGCGGTCGTAGTAGAGCGAGGCGTCGTCGCCAATCATAATAATCAGCACTTTTTTGTCGGAGATGCTAAAGGTAAGCGGCAAGTTCATCAAATAGTTATCCCTGTTGTAGTAATCGCTGAGGCGTACTTCAATTTTTTGAGATTTGTTTTTAGAAATCTCAACTTTCTGTTGTGCATAAGTGCACACACAGCACACCAGAAGAAGCGCTGAAAGGATAACTTTTTTCATTGCGTCTTACTTTTGTTTAAACACCACCCATCCTTTGGGTTCGCCCTGTTTCAGCACCCATTCAGCCACGTCAAGGTCTTCGGGGTATGGGTATTCGTTTCGGGCGTGGTAATCGTCGTAGGTTAGGTAGTCAATTACCCTGTCTATGTAATCTACCAAGTGGGTATGCACGCCGCTGTCTCCGGTGTTCAGGCACACGCGCCCTTTAAAGTCGCCGAAGAAGCGCACGTTGGGGTGCCACACATCGGTAGTGAACGAGAAGGAGGGTTGTCCGTCTGCGCTGGGGTAGTTGTTGGGGAGGGTAATGCGCATCACGTGTTCATCGCCGTAGATGGGCAGTTTTAAGCCGTTTTCATCTTCGGGTTTCACCCCTGTGATACTTTTCACGTTGAAAACGATGTCATACACAATGGGCAGTCCCAGCCCGTTTCTTTTGCGAATGATATAAGAGCCTTGGGTATCGTTTTCATACCGGCGGTCTATCATTTCCCATTCTTTAAACAGTCGGGCATCTTTGCCGCTGTAGCTTTTTCCTTTGAAGGATTCAATTTCGCGTTCCATTTTTTTTAATTAAGAATTAAGAATTAAAAGAATAATAAATTAATATCTAATATCTAATATCTAATATCTAATATCTCTATCCTGCAATTACTCTTTTAATAATAATAAGTTTATCCGCTTCTTTCACGCCGTAGTCGAAGAGGCTTTGTTCTTCGCCGTTGTTTTTTTCTTTGAGGATTTCGCTTTTACCATCTTCCGACATTCTGCCGAGGTAATATTTAATGCGGTTTCCGCCGTTGTCCATTTCTGGCAGCACCCACAGTTTGTCGGGCATATTGCGTGCCTCTTCTTTCACTTTGTCTAAAGTGAATTTAATACTTTCCTTAGGATTCAATATCCTAATAACACAACTCTTATTTTCATAAGAGAAGATAACTTTGATTCCTTGTTTTTCTTGATTTTCCATTTTGTTGGGGGGGATAGTTTATATTATGTTATAAATTTATATTAACGGTTTTTTGGTGAGGGTATTGTGTGCGAAAAAGGATAACAAATAATCTGTTAGTAAGTTTAATTGATGATAGTATTTCAATTTATTGAAAACAAGAAATCCATCAGTTAGATTTTAATTCTTCCATAAAATTTTTTATAAATTCCTTATTAGATTCATCAATCTCTCTTCTCAAACTTCCATCTTTCAAAGATTGTTTTAATTGTTCTAGTTTCTCCAATGTACCCTCCTTAAAGACTAAAATATGATGTGGTTCAAAATGAATTACGGTGTCTCTTTGTTGTGCTTTTCTTTTAGGTGCTGATACGTTCTGCACATTATTTTTCCGAATGAGATAATTTAACCCAAAAGCATTAATAAGTTTTTCAATGTCATCTGCAGTTAGTTTATTGATGTCGTTCAAAACCAAAGATTTGAATTCATCTCTTTCTCTCATTCTAGTTGCATTTATACGATCATCATTTCTTTGTAATGTATCTGCAGCAGCTCTGTTTTGAATGCCAGATGCAATATTAAGAGGGGCATTAACTATCGTTTTGAATATTGAAGTGGGAGTGAACAAATCTGTCGCAATACCTAATGCTGTACTTAATCCTTGTCCGCTATGATAGGGATGATTTTCATCAAGGGTAGAAGTGTCAAAAGCATCAAAAATTTCATCATCATTACTGCCCAATAATTTTTGAGTTCCTGATTCTAATCCGTCTTTTAGCGCTGAGCCCATAATTTCACCAGCAGATGCAGCTAAATCACCTACATATCCTCCGGTTGCATAATGATGGAATTGTAGCCCAAGCTTTTCCCATTTCTTAGATTCGGTATCTGATATAGCCTCCCACGCTTGACCTACTCTGTCCAGCGCTTTTGACTTGCTTTTTGTAACAATTTTACTCTTGTTCAGCGTCCCTGTAACTTTGCCACTATTTCTCAATGCTTTTCCCGCAGCTTTTCCTACACCTGCTGTTAGTACAGTCAAGCCCACATCTACTACTCCTGCCCTAATTTGCGCGTTACCTCGTGCACGATATTTAGCGATATCCTCAGTTACTATGGGCACAACTTCACTCCAATGTACTACACCATTACTTATTTCTTTAATTGCTAAAAGAACACTCTGATTAAAATCAGGGTCCCCAAATTGTAAATTTCCGGCATTTTTAACCGTGTGAATGCTATTTTTTATTATATCTTTAAATATTAACAGAAAAAAAGGCTTTCTAAGAAACCATGAATATTTTTTTGCAGTGGGGAAAAAATTAAAATACAGACACCCCTGATTATTCACAAGTTTGTCTATGTAAGCTTTTTCTTCGATAGTTGGTTCCATTGTTTATTTGTTCATTAAATTACTGTTGATTCTTTTTTTATTTTGTAAATAATCTTATCTATTAATAATTTTCAGTTTAACATAATGAGCAGGTATTTCGGAATAGTATATTTTAGGTTTAAGAGTTAGCATTTTTTCCGTTTTATATTATCATCAATTCGTTACTATCTTTTGGCATGTGGAAACGGAGTTTTCATTATTATATTTCTTTTTCAACCGGTTCAAGAAAAGCGCCGAAAATATAGCCCAAATTATTGTAATTATTATATTCTATTTTATACCAATTATGATTTCCAAAATTTCCAACATTTTCTTCGGGTAATATATCCACTATTTTCACTGTAATGCCACAATCTATAGTATTGATTATTGCTGAAGAAGTTTTTCCATCTTCTCTAATGTTGATATTAAGATAATTTGTAAAAGTTTTCTGATCTTTAGAGGGCTTGGTAAATTGCACTTTCTTGCATTTTTGAGGTGGTTGCATCTCTTCTATGGCTAAGCAGACTGCCAAAGCCTCAACATTAGCATATAGTTCCAGTAAGTTCAAATCACAAACAATAGCTTGATATTTATTTGAATTTCCTTGAATGGTATAATTTTCAAACTCGTTCATCTCATTGTATTGCACTTTATACTTAAATTCAATGTTATGGTCATAATCATCGTTCACCGTTTTGAAAGCAATTCCTTGATATGAATAGCCTTCCGGCTGATAATTACAAGATATGATATATATCAATTCTCCCTTTTCATTATAGTATGCAATGGTTGTAGCAAAACTTTCAGGGTAATCGAACCATGAAATATACTTTCTCATATTCCCCTCACTGTCAAAATAGATACATTGATATCCATCTGCATATTTTGGGTTGTTTGGAGTAAGTATTCTTCCCTCGCCAACATCTCCATTTTGAATGTATGCTTTATAAAGTATCAGATTATTAATGATATTTTTTTCTACCCATCCTTTGTTTTGCGAGAAAGAATTTGAAAAGCAAATAAAAAAGAGAAGAAGAGAAAAAAAATGTTTCATTTATTTAAGGTCTGTAAAATAGTTTATGTGTATTTCCTTTAATAATTTGAGCTTCTTTATTAATAGCATTCTCAGTAGCTTCGTCTATTACATCGTTAAGTTCCAAGTTATAATCAGTAAATTTTTTTTTGAATGCAAGAGTTGCTGCCTTCGTTTTATTTCCCCAATCGCCGTCAATTATACCAACGTTATATCCTAAATATCTTAATTGTGCCTGAATTCTTCTTTTCCTATTTTCCGGTTTTTTCATGTGTGGGCATCTTAGCTCTGCAACCACCCAGCATGTGGATACATAGTCTTTATCATTAAAATCACAATTATTAACTTTTAATTGACATGGATAACCTTCTTTTAAACGCTCTTTTGTCTGTTTTCGATAAATACCATAGCATGGAAATAAAAGTGGCATATCGTTAAATGGAATTAGATTTAAATTATCTATATGAAGAGGTTTACTATTTTCTCTGGTATGATGAGTTTCAGGTCCACCAGGCCAAGGTCCCAAATTAAAATGCACGTGTCCGGGGTAATTAGGTACCATATTTCCGGTACGACCGGCACGAGCAATGAGTCGCCCGGCCATCACATATTCATCTTTTGCCAAACAACTATCATCCAATAAGTGCAAATGCCCTACTGTAAAATCATGACCGTTTTTGTTCCATTTTAATGTACTCCTATTTCCACCAATATCATTTTTCACAGATCCACTCCATTTGTGCCATGTAACATATCCACTATGCATGGCAAATACATTATCATTCTCATCGGCACTAATATCTACACCCTGATGTCCTTCGTTTCCTCTCCATTTATTTTGTGTGCAAGGTGGATACGGTGGTTTATATTCTTTTTTTCCATATCCTTTTCCGTTAAACGGACCGCCGGAGCTACCTCCCAATTTAAGAGGATAAGTAGGAATGTACATATTTACGGTTTTTACACTTTTGTCCTGAATACTGGTTTTAGTACCGTCATCTTCAATTACATGGGTTGTAGTGTCGTGCTTTATTTCTGTTACCCACACCGGTTGGCACCATTCCATCGCAAAGAGGGTAAAATGAAATCCATGCGCTTCGTGAAACGGCGAGCATAGATCAGAGTCAAACTTTTCAAATTTTTTGTTATCTGCTTTTTTAATTTCAATATTTTCAGAAACTAAAAATTCACTTTTTTCAATAACTTTAGATCCATCTTTTTCTACTTCGTTTTGAATTTCCCATCCAAAAGGATCGCCCCACTTCGTCTTTTGTTTTCCGCCATCTTTTCCATTTTTTATATTGCAGGCAATTTTAAATTTTAAGGGCTTGCCTTCGTCGAGATACATTTTATTGTTTCTCATTGTATTGGGTCTAATTACACCTTTGTTGCTCCCCTTAGTTCTTTCCAATACAACCGGAAAATCAAAGAACCCAATTTCAACGTTTACTTTTTTATTATCTAAGAAAGGCTTGGGAATAAATAGAGTTAGCCAGCCGTTATTATCAGAAACTACATGAGAGTTATAGTGTAACACCATTTTCTTCAGTAATAACCGATATTTATCATCTTCTCCTGCTTTCATTTCTATCTTAAAATCGGGCGCTCGCTTTTCCCAATAATCTTTGAAAAGATCCAAATAATTGCCCTGATAAAGTTTATTTTTAAGTTGACTAAAATTGGTATTACCTTTTCTCGTGAATTTTTTTGTAGTCTCATTATATACACCTAATGAGTTGAGTACAGCCATTGAACATTGAATTAGTTCCGATCGTGTATTATAATTGTAACGTCTGCCTCCATCAATAAATGATTTTTGCGCATTAGCTCCAGCAGTATAATATTTTTCGGCTTCTCTGTCAAACTCCTCCTCAATTTTTTTAGCGCCGCCGTTATCAAAGACAATCTTTTTCACTCTTGCATATTTCACAGGCTCTCCTGAGCGGGCGTCAATAACCCGTATATATAGTTCTGCGAATTCAAACGGCAAAATAGAGAGCGTCTCCTTTCCAAGAAATTCTTCTTCAAAAGGACTTTTTTTTTCAACTTTAATCTTTAGTTCTTTTAACATCCATTCCTTAGCAATTTCAACTTCTTCTGAATGATAAGTGTTTTTATCATCACCCACTGTCAGTTTTGCAGTACCCACTTCTTTATCATTCTCATCTAAAATTTTAATATCAATATTATTCCCTGCTATAAGGTTGCTATTGTTTATTCGCAATTCTACTTTTACCTTGGTTTCAGGTTTAGTCTCTGCAATCTTTTTGTATCTATCGTTATTCTTCTCGTCTTTCTCAACAATTACCCACTTTGAAGCAAGAATTTTAGGTTTTTCTTCTGCCGGTTTTGTTTCATCTGCCTGTTTCTGTTGTGCTGCTTGTGCTTGAGGCGAATTTTGTGCAGGCGCAGACGTTCCGGAACCTCCACTTTGTTCTTCAAATCCATAATCTGTTGTTGGTAGTGCCATATCTCATCAATTCTAAATTAATACTTTTTTCTTGTTTCTGTTTATTTTTTTAGTAAGCGTTGTAAATAAAGATTGCCATTTCGTCTCTTCTTCTTTTTATAAGGGCGGGGTCGCCGTCGTTGGTAAATTTTTCAAATTCTTTGGCGCCGTCTTCGTATTTCAGGTCGTTAATTTTCTTTTTTATTTCGGTATCTTTTCCGCCGTCTCCTTTGGTGCTTAAAAAGTTGGCGTCGTTGCTGTAAACCAAGCTTACCAAGGCATCGTACTCGTAGGGGAAAAGGGGCACGGTAATATCTTTTTTCACCGCTTTTTCGGCGTCTGCCAAATCTGCTTTCAAAATTTCGGTGGCACGCTCGTCGGTAATGCCTTTTTCAAACTCATCTTTGGTAATGCCCTGTATGGTGGCGCTGTCCACTTCTTCGCATTTTTTCTTTTCAATAATATGCCCGTATCCAATGGTGGCGTATCCTTCGTCGCTGTCGTGCGCAATGTGGTTGCCGTCCATATCTTTGCGTGTATTTTCACACGATTTAATAAATTCCAACCCTTTGTCGGAAAGGGAGAGTTTAGAGAGCGGGTAGGTTCTTTCGTTTTCTATATATATAAAGGTAGGTAAAAGGGTAAATTTCTTTTTATCTCGTGCAAAAGCCATACACCACTTTGCTTTACCAATTTTGTCGGCTTCCAGCGCAAAGTCGTCACCTTTTTTGTAATCTTTTTTCGTGGGCACTTTAATGAGGGTGGGGTTAAAAACTTTGTATTTTGCAGGGTCCACCTCAATGGGTCCATACACAATTTCAATATCCGCATCATCGTAATTGGTTTTCACCTCCATTTTCACCGGCTCTTCCACTTTGAACTTGTCTTTATCTTTGGGTTTCTCAATGGTAATTTTGGGGTCTTCTTTTTTTTCATCTTTCTTCTCGTCTTTGTTTTCGTTTTTCTCCTCTTTTTCCTCCTTGTTTTCGTTTTTTTCGTCTTTGTTTTCGTTTTTATCTTCTTCGTTCAAATTGTTATTTTTATCCTCCTCATTGTTGTTGTTTCCACTCGCTGCCATAGCATTGTTGTTGTCGCCATCTCCTTTATTTTCATTCTCGTTCTTATCATTCTCATTCTTATCATCATCCTTTTTATCGTTCTCATTCTTATCATTTTTGTCGTTCTCATTCTTATCATCCTTCTTATCGTTCTCGTTTTTATCGTTCTGATTGTTATCATCCTGATTATTCTGATTATTATCATTCTGATTGTTATCATTCTGATTATTATCGTTCTGATTATTGTTATCGTTATTATTATCGTTTTGATTATTTTGAGAATTGTTATCATTATCCTCATCAAAACTAAAAACATCGGGTTCTTTTGCTTCTTTTGCTGCCATAACGCAATTATGTTATTGTTATTTACTATTATTTGCTATATATATTAAGTCATACAAGTAGTTTGTCCGGGGTTCACCACTTCAATCACACCTGCCCACATACACATACACTTACAGTCGTTCATCAAGGCGGGCATATTCTTCACTAAAACGGTGGGTTCTCCGGGCACCCAGGGGGCTGTGGTATTTGGGATGCATGGCATAGGGGTTAACACGCCGTAGGCAGCTGCGGTTGCAGAGGCTACCGTGGGGTTTGCCATAGATTGACACATTCCAAACGTGGCAATGTTCACCATAGGTTTGTAATCCATGATGTTTGCCATAGGCATATTGGAGCAATTTATCATTTTATCGGGCAAAACGGTGAATGAACCCGGGCTCATCCCGAAGCTGCATTTCAACATCGCGCCATTTGTTACATAAATTCCCATAGCCGTTTTATTATTAGTTAATTTTAACCATAGATCCTTTAGCGTCTAACATAGGTCCGCCGTCAATTTTCATTTGTCCGCTGGCTTTTTGTTCGTGCTGAACCGAAGAGAGTTTCATAGAGTTTTGTGCTTTCTCTTCAATATCGCTGGCGCCGAGTTTATATTTACCGCTAATTGCCTCCTCTTTGCTTCCTTTCACATCTACGTTCTGGTCTTTTTTCACCACAATATGGTCTTCCCCTTTCACAGTTCTAAAACAGTCTTTTTCCACTACAGTATGCATTTCACCTTCAGTTTTAATTCTAATATTACCGTGCGCAGTATCCAAAAAATCTTTCTTTGCTTCCCTGAATATATTTTCTTCGTCGGCTTTCATAACGATATTCTTTCCAGCCTGCAAAAGAATATTTCCTTCAGCCACTATCTTAATATCTCCTTTTGATAATAATTCTATCAGTTTCCGGTCTTTATTACCAATAATTCGATAGTTGCAATCCGGATGGTCCATTAAAAATATAGCTGAATTTTTCCCATCGGTATCGTCCTGAAATGCAAGAGTGTGCCCATGCTTACTTTTGATGTATTTCAGGCAGTTGTTGTCATAGTAACGGTCACTATTATCTTTTTTAGGCGGCATTGGTTTTTGTTCTCCATGAAATAGTGTTCCTATCACGTAAGGTTTTTCGGCGTTTCCGTTTTCAAAACCCACCATCACTTCTTCCTCAATTTCGGGGATGAAATAGAACCCTTTATTATCACCGCCGTATGGTTGGGCAATTCTAATCCAGGGGGTCCACATTTCTTCGTTGTGACGTTTTTGCCAAAGGAACTGTACGCGGATACGTCCTAATTTTTCGGGATCTTTGTTATCTTTCACCACGGCGCGTTGGGGTTCGGTTCTGGGAAAGAAATCGCCGTAAGTGTAAGGCGGAATTTCGCAATTGGCAGGAATTGCCGTAAAGCTGTTTTCGTAGTTGCCCATATTGTCCACATAGTGCACTACGCGGCACACCAACAGGTCGTCGTGCGAACAGGTTTCTTCGTTGTTACTGTTATTATCTTTATTATTGTTGTTTTGTTCCTTTTCGTAATTTTCCTTAATTTGAATGATGGTTCCAATCTTCACATCGGCATGGTTGCTTTCGCCGGTACAAATCATCATTTGCGCTTTTCTCCCTTCACTCTGCACATAAATAGATACTCCAATTTCCATAAAACTGTCTTCCGGAGCAGAGGCTTGCAAGTGTTGGAAGGTTTCTTTTTGGTATAACGAGTTGGATTGGTCGCAAACAATCCCTGTCATATTGTGTTTTGCAGTTTTAGGATCATAATGGGATATTGCAAAGGGGTTTTTGTAGTCCAAATAGTTGTGATCCGCATGCACGAAGTTGAGGTGCGCCATATCTAATTGGTATTGGTAGTTCAGCAAATCGGAACCGAGGCTCATTGGAATTGTTTCTCCTTGCGGAAGTTTTCCGAAAACCAATTTTTCACCATTATAATAGAACCACTCTCCGTATCGGGAGGCGAGGCGATTAAGAAAAGCGTAGTTGTTTTCATTATATTGCACCGTATAGGGAATTTCATCTTCCAAACGAGGATCGTTAATAATATCTATATCGTAAGGTTTTACCGTTTCCGTTACAATCTCTTGCAATTTTTTCTTTTCATACGAGAAACAGTGGGGGTTGTCGTAAAGTAGATAATCGGGGCTGTATGCAATGACTTCAATAACAGCGCCTGCCTTTAAATTTCTTCTGGTGAGATTGGCATTAAAAATAATACCTGTAAATTTCAGGTTATCTTTTTCCACTTCTCTGTTTTGGTTAAACATAAGGCTATCCACAGAAAATTCTACTTTTTTGCCCAACAGTTTTTCCGATAAAGAAAAGCGAATTTCATCTGCTTTTGCCAACAGCGTTCTTTTCTGCATGGTAAAACGCAAGGTGTTGGGTTGTTGCAATTCCTGCACTAATTGAACATCGGAAAAATCATAGTCTTCAAATATTTTTCCATCAATTTTAATTGTAACTTTTTCTGTAAGAATAGACATAATGTAAAAATAAGGCGGTTGTGTTATTTATTTGCATTAATTTTTTTATCATCTGTTTTAAAGGTAACCGGATTGTCGCCATCATATCCAAAGGTAACTTCGGAGGGGAAAATGGTAAGGCGTGTGAACATCTGGTCGGTATTATGCATATTAAAGTACTCGTATAAACTTGTACAAAATGCATCTCTAAATTGTATGGATCTAAAGGTCATACCTCCGCCGCCACCCACTACATTCATATCGAAGAAACCGCTTTTTTTCTCGTTAGATTTTTGCATCCAGTCGTGAAAGAACATATCGGAATCGTCCGGCGCTACTACTGTAAAAGAGATTTGACCGGGTTCCGCTTTTTCTGCGGGTTTGCCGGTTTGCGAGTCCATTTTTTGTGTTAAAGTGTAGCTGCATTCTATCACAAGGTATTCTATTTCATGATTCTCAATGGATAATATTGCTTTATGTGCCATTTTTTTTTGGTTTTAAGGTGTTTTTGTTTTTTTAAAAAGGGTGGGAAGGTGAGGTAGTTAGATATTAGATATTAAATATTAGATATTAGATATTAGATATCAGTAACTACCTCACGGTTCCATCCTGGGGGGAGTGGGGGTTATTTCCACTCGTTTGAGAAACCAACGTTACCTACCTTAATCTCTTTGCAAGAAAGGAGAATCGTTTCTGTGTGTGCCAAATCCAAGTTTTTGCTTGCATCAGCCCAGTTTTCTTTGTAGTCAATACAATACGCTCCGGTAAAGGTAATTTGTTTCATTTCGTTTTTGATGTCATTCGCTTTCATCACAACGATAGCGCCGTCCTTTTTCATGTCGGAATCTAACATCCAGCCCAAGAGTTCGATGTTTCCATCGTTTTGAGCTTTAACGGTTACTTTTAAGAGACCGCCTCTTGGAATTCCGGCGGGTTGATTTTCTTTATCAATTGCTTGATTGAAAGAATAATCATAGGCTTGTACTTCACGTTTTGCGAAGTCTTTTACCACTAATGTTACAGGTGTTTCTGCCATAGTAAATTTGATTTAAAAAATTAATAAATAAGGTTAATAAAAAGGGTTTGTTAATCTGTTGTATCACATTTTTTGCTGTTTTTGTCAGCAGATAATTTAATTGTAAAATTCTTTGCAGCAAAGAAAGGCACAATGTCAATATCAATTTTAATTTCTTTGGTTACCGGATCTTGGAAAGGATTTTCAATGGTATAATCTTTAAATAGTTTTCCGGCTCCTTTGTATTGGTTAAGAAATGCTTGAATAGAGCTTCTTAATTGTTTGGGAGAGTTGAACGGATCCCAGTTTTCGAGGGCAACTTTGTGTACATAGTGCATCAGGTTCTTTTTCACCCAGTCGAACACTCTCACGATAGGATACTCTTGCATAGCGGTATTGCTACCGGTGTAGAGGTTTGTATTGTTGTAAGCCATTACGCGTCCTTCTGAAATTACCATTGGAACTACGTGGTTGTCCCACAAACCGGTAATCTCTTCTTTCATCATATCCAAGTGCACGCCTTTGATTTCGCTGAGGGTACCAAATTTTTCGCCGGCAGTACCTTGTGCCATAGGGGTATTTCCATTGATCAATTTTCCTGCCAACGCGCCTGTGGGGGGGATGTAGAGCGGCGCCATTTCGCCGGCAATTGCTTCGGTGGGGCGGCCAACTAACCAGTTAGCAGTAACGATTACGTTTTGCAACTCTTTATCCGCGTCTTTGTACTCTTCGGTTTGTTCTTTCAAGATGTCGTACTCTCTGCAATCTTCCGAGTCGGAAACAACCATAAACTTGTATTCGTAAGCCATTTTAGCCCACATATCGCGCACTTGTTTGTCTTTGAATACGTGTCCGGGCAATGCCACTACGCTGTAGTTGTCTTTCAAACTCAATCTTCCGAAAGCGTTGTAAAGCAAACTTTTGATTTCTTTGAACGCTTCTGAATCACTGTTTTGCAATTCATCGGTTTCACCGTTATCAGAATATTTTTCTACATTGATCAACCGGAGGTTGGTAATTTTTTCCATACCGGAGTTTTTGAAGAAAGAATCCAAAGAGCGGTATGCCGTTTCCATTTTTTTGGTTTTATACGCGGCAATTTGCAGATTGTCTTTCAAGAGATTTTGATATTTATCTCTTTTTTCACCGCAAAGGTCAACATACTCTGATGCGGATGTTTTGTCTTCGCTCAAAATTTCCAACCATGTTTTAATATCGTTTGCCAATCTTTCGCGTTTGTTTTTGAATTGATTTTCGGTAAGGAACATCATTTTAGTAGCCTTGCTTGCGGGGTCTAAATCGGCAGCATCGGGCATAATAGAAGCAAAGGTTCTAAAACCGCCGAATTTTTGCAATAAGTCGCCTACTGCTTTTCCGGTTTGCTGCTGTTGTTTAACCTCCTCTTGGGCTTGTGCAGCTTCTTGTTGTTGTAATTTAGGGTCAGCCATAATTATAAAAATTTAAGGTTATTTAACTTGGTTTAATTCTGCTAATAGCGCTTCTAACATCGCTTTCAATTCGCCACGTCCTTCGGCATCTTTCAAAATGTCGCGCAAACGGGCATTCTTTTCGATAGTTTTTTGCACATTCTCGCAGTTTTCTTTTTTGCTGCGTAAATCGCTTAGGAAAGGACTGTTGCTAATCAGGTTTCCTTTTCCGTTGTTGATCTCAAAGTCTTTCATTTCTTTAAAATTCAAAACTTCTTTCTTGGTTTCTCCACCGTCGCCACTAAAACTAACTTCTACGTTAGGTTTAAAGTAGTCGAAAGTTTCTTTCAGGTTACGAGGATAAACTCCTCTTTTTTGACCGTTTTCTTCCACTTCTCTCATTGCCAAACCTCTGTTTTCGAAGTTGACATCGGAAGTAAACTGATCTACGTACATGGTTTTGTTCTGCGACAAACCTTCAATTCCGGCTGATGATTCCTCATCTTCCAATCTTGATAGAAAATTTTCTTGACTCATATTTTTCTTTTTTAAAGGGTTAATAAATTTATTTATAATGATTTTAATAAATCCACTCAAATTTTTCATTTTGGTATTTTAATTCAACTTTACCGCCGGCTTTCACATCCCCTGCAATTACCATTTTAGAGAGCGGACGGCGCAGTTCGTTACGAATAATACCCAGAATGGGGCGAGCGCCCAACTGAGGTGAAAACTCAGACAACGCCAACTTTTTCTTGGTTTCGTCATCAATGATCAATTTAATATTCAGTTCTGCCATTGTTTTCATAAGATTTTTCAAATGGATGTTGAAAATCATCAGCACAATTTCTTCGGTAATTGGCGAGAACGGAATGATTTCGGTAAGACGTCCTAAAAATTCGGGTTTGAATTTTTTCTCTATCATAATTTGTTTCAAATCGTTGGAAGAAGGAATAATACCGGCATCAAACGATTTGAAGATATAATCACTGCCCACGTTGGAAGTGAATACCACTAAGGCGTTAGAGAAATCGCCGGTGCGGTTCAGTTTATCGTGCACTCTACCTTCATCCATAATTTGCAGGAAGATGTTGAACACGTCGGGGTGTGCTTTTTCAATTTCGTCGAACAGCACGATAGAGTATGGTTTTTGGCGAATTTTGTTTACCAGCAAACCACCTTCTTCGTAGCCCACGTAGCCTGCGGGGGCGCCTGTCATCGTTGCCACAGAGTGCGATTCCATAAATTCCGACATATCGAAACGGATAATGGCAGACTCGTCTTGGAACAGAAAATCTGCCAACGCTTTGGTTAACTCGGTTTTTCCGGTTCCGGTGGGTCCAAGGAAGAATACGGAAGCAATAGGCTGTCCTTTTTTGCTCAAGCCGGAGCGCGATTCATAAATAGCGTCCAACACGGTTTTAATGGCGTGGTCTTGTCCCACTACGCGCTCTTTGATGGTGGCTTCGGCGCTCACCAACTTGTCGCGCTCTTTCGATTGCACTTTCCCGATAGGAATACCGGTTTGCTGGGCAATCACCAACGAAAGATCGGCAATTTCTACTTGCGTGCGCTTGGTTTGTACCAATTTTTTCAACTCATCTAAAACAGATTCCAGATGTTTGATTTTGGCGTCGTTGTTTTTCAAACCGGCAAAATCCACACTGTCGTCTAATTGCGAAGTGAGCAAGAAACTCAGGCGGTTAAAAATTTCGTGGTTAAGCCATTTTAAGTCGAAAGTAGTTTTTTCTGCTCCTTTTTCTTTGGCGGCATCTTTAATTTCGGTTAATTTTTCACTCAACATTTCAATCTCTTTTTCAGAAATATCGTTGAGCGTATGGATGTGCGACAACGTTTTGTCAATTAAGTCGAAAGCAGAATCGGGGAGGCTTCTTTCGCCCATATATCTTTTAGAAAGCCGTATTGCCTCTTCCACCACCTCATCGGAAACTTGCAGGGTGTGGTGCTCTTCGTAGCGCACTTTGGCGCCTTTGATAATGCGGGAGGTCATTTCAAAGCTCGGCTCTTCAATGGTAAGTTTTTCTAATTTGCGGGTAAACTCTTTATCGGTTTCAATATTTTTGGTAAAACCTTCCACAGAAGTAGTGGCAATTAAACGGATATCGCTTTTTGTTAATTCTTTTTTCAACAGATTAGAGATTCCGTTCATCATACTTTGTTTATCAAAAATTTTGTCAATTCCTTCAATGATGAGCACGGCATTGCTGATGTTTGTAATTTCATTGAGCACTTTTTTAGCGCGGTCTTCAATTTCGCCTTTGTAGTTGGCTTCGGAAGAGATTGCGGAAAGGTCAAGTTCAAAGATAGCGCCATCTTTTAGAAAATCGGGCACTTCATTTTTCATAACTCTTTGTACGAAGGCGTCAATGAGGGCGGTTTTGCCGATTCCGGATTCACCTACTATCAACACGTTGGATTTATTCTTTTTTCCCAATGTTTCAAAAATGGCTTGCATCTCTTTTTCAAAACCAACAATGAGCGGAACGTAACCGTTTTTCGCTTCAATGATTTTATCAACAGTATATTTCGACAAACTATTTCCGGTTCCTGTGGAGGAAGCGGCAGATGCTGATGTTGTTTTATGACCTTTGGCAGATGCGGGAGCACCGAATTTTCCCAGCAACTCATCGGCAGTGAGCGGCAAGGTTTTCAACTGGTCGAAAGGAAACCCCACGCCCGGAGTAATGATAGCCGCCATCAATAAGAGCGGTTTCAAAAAATCTTCACCGTATTGTTGTTGAAAACTCAATGCTTCTTCAAAAACATTTAGCGATGCGGCAGAAAAAGGAAAATCAAACTTCGGCGAAGAGGTTTTGGGCAACATCTTTACGCGCGCACTCGCCCATTCTAAAATATAGTAGTAGTCTTTATTGAGATCTTTCTCAATATAATCAACTAACCCAACATCTTTATGCAAAACTGCTTTGAACAAATGTGCAGGTTCAATTTCATCGTTCATAAATTCTTTGGCAAACGACTCGGCGATTTTTATCGCATTTTTGGTTTCGGGGGAAAAATTGTTATTATCTGTCATACTTTAATATTGATTTTACTAAATTCGTAATAATGCACTTTTGTTGTGTTAAATTGGGATGCAAAAATAATAAAATATATATATATCAATGTCACTAATTTTGGTGACATCTTAGTCACTAATTTTGGTGACACCAAAACTGAATTTTACAATAAAATAATAGATAACATAACCTGTCGTTAAACTACATCAAAAAGAAAATAGTCAATGCAGCAGTTTTTTAAAAATATTTTTATGACATCCACAATCAAACACTATCTGTTCGTCTTAATCTTAATTCTCAATTCTCAATTCTCAATTCTCAATTCTTTCGCGCAGCAACGCCCCACAGGCGGCGCACAAATGCCCGACCTCGGCTCGCTCGGCGCAGTGGTTGGGATGATTGTAGATGAAAACAAAGCCCCCGTGCAATACGCTACAGTGTATGTGATGAATGCCAAAGATTCTATGGTGGTTACCGGCGGCATAAGCGACGAAAACGGCAGAATTATCATTATTGATATTCCATGGGGAACTTACATGCTTCAGGTTAATGCGATGGGCTACAGCAAACATTTTTCGCCGGAATTTACCTTAACTTCAAGCAATCCGCGCTATATGATGCGGCAGTTTGCCATTACGCAAAAACCCCAACAACTGCAAGGTATTGAGGTTACCACACAGAAAGAGATGTTGCAACAAAATTTGGATAAAAAAGTTTACAATTTAGAAAACAGCATTGTAACCGAAGGCGCTACCGCCGTACAGGCATTAGCCGAAATTCCTTCGGTGGATGTGGATATTGAAGGCAACGTGTCGCTGCGCGGAACCGGCAACGTTACCGTTTTGATAGACGGCAGACCTACCAACCTTGAATTAGACCAAATTCCGGCTTCCGAAATTGAGAGCGTGGAGGTGATCACCAACCCTTCGGCGCGCTTAGACCCCGACGGAATGGGCGGCATCATCAACGTTATTCTGAAAAAGAAAAAACAACCCGGTTTTAACGCTTACTTCAGCGGCGGTTTGGCTACATCAATCTTCAAAAACAAGTTTTTCTTGGATGGCGGCAATCTGGCGGCAAATCTCAATTATACTTATAATAAAGTTACGATGTTTTTGAACTACAACTTTCGTAGTGGGCAGCGGCGCGGCGAAGGCGAACTGGAACGCACCTCGTGGTTTCAACGAAATGAGATGACAGATTCAACGTATTTAAATCAAAATAATAATAATCAATCACAATTTTTTGGCAATAACGTGCGTGCCGGGTTGGATTATTTTATTAACAAACAAAACACGCTGTCGTTTGCTTTCGGTTATAACAGATACGATAATAATGATACCAGCCGTTTATCGGCAAACAATGCACGCTTAATATATAATGATACACTTTGGTATAATAAATATCAACAAAACGGTGCCGGTAGTCGTTATGGAAACAACTTTTCGGGAAATATAAGTTACAAGAAAACTTTTGATAAAAAAGGGATGGAGTTAACCTCCGATATGTATTATACTGAAATAATCGGCAAATCGAAAGACCAATATTTGCAGCATTTTGTAATGCCGACTACATTGCCCGATTATTTTCAAAAAACCAACACCGATATGCGCAATCGCACGGCAACCGCGCAGGTTGATTTTGTTACCCCCGTGGGCAACGGCGGACGCATTGAAACCGGCTATAAATTCTCGTATCGTTCTATTAAACAGGATTATAGTTTGTATTACGGAAATTCTTATTCCGAATATGCTGAAAGCGAACAACAACGCAACAATTTTCTATATCAAGAGTTAATCAATTCTGCTTATTTCATCTATTCCAATTCGTTTTGGAAAGTGTTGAAAGTGCAGGTAGGTTTGCGCGGAGAGTTTGCCACCACTTGGTCGGAATTGTTTCCGGCAAATGCCGAATCTGAAACCTATTACAAAAATTACTTAAAACCCAAAAACATTCTTTACCCCACTGCTCACGTGCGTTATGATATTAACAACTATCATTCGTTGCAGGCAAGTTTTTCGCGCAGGGTAACCCGTCCGAGATTTTTCAGTATCAATCCTTTTGTAGATGTTTCCGACAAACAGAATTTGCGAATGGGCAATCCCGATTTGGGACCCGAATTTGCCAACAATGAAGAGTTGGGTTACAATATGAATATTAAAAA
>Ga0082212_10001328_pt1 | contig 36465 bp, 27 predicted proteins | sample TergutNt197P3_FD_71548 | JGI IMG/M metagenome (GOLD analysis project Ga0082212, IMG submission 71548) | Neocapritermes taracua P3 segment gut microbial communities from Petit-Saut dam, French Guiana - Nt197 P3 | ecosystem: Host-associated > Arthropoda: Insects > Digestive system > Gut ...
ATATCCTGGGCGACCCGCGTGTTCCTTCCTGTATTCCGCGAGCGTTCGGACTCGTCGAGAGTATGCGAATGATGATACTCGCCGGTATCCTTGAGTTCTGTTCCAGTCCGGCGGTGGTCATCGACAATAACGCGCCGGACGGACGGTCGATCGCCTTGTTCAGCCAGGACGGTGATCCGTATCTGGACAAGATACCCCTGCCCGCCGAAGAGTTGGTGGCCAGGGTGCTACCTGTTATTGTGCCGACCTGTACCCACGACGCGGTGAAAAACGAAATTCTTGTGAACTGGCTCAACTTCGCCGGTCTGGAAATTCACGATAAGTTCGAAGTGCTGGTGACACCACCGGCACCGGCTAAAACCAAGACGATCAAAACCGGCGTGGACAAGCAATACACGTATCTCGCGAAGGCCGGTCCCGGCGATTACAAGTTCCTTGTCACGTTGCTCGCGGTCGATGGCCGGAAACAGGAAGGAACGGAAGTGACCGTTTCGGTGCCGTAAGGAATCACAACATGTCCGCAGGCAACAGGGAACCCGGCGTTGCGACCCAAAACAGTGAGACGTATTACGGGTGCGTTCCGCTGGAAAAATCGAACGCGGTCATCGTCGGAGGCGGTGCTCCGGCCACGATCGAGTACCAGATACGCGATGCGAACGGGGTGCCGGTCGATCTTTCGTCGTTCTTTGACCGGGACGAGCCGGGCGACAATGACCGGAACGGTTTGTTTATCCGGTTTGCCGTCGCGGATAATACCTTGATCGCGAAACAATCGGAGCAGGGGCATCTCATCGACGCCCGGCTGGGCAAGGTGCAGTTTCCGCTGCCGGACTATGTCTATGACATCCCGTGCATCTATACGTTTCACTTCGCCGTCGGCGACAGAAAGACTTATCCCGTGACCGGCAGACCGGTCTGGGTCGCGCCCGGACGCGGCGTGCTTCTGGTCGAGTGGACGCCGTTCGTCACGCACAACGACCGATGCCCGATGAAGCACCGCGTCGTTCCCGCCGTCGAGGACATCCGCCGGAAACTCGACGACTTTACCGGCAAGAACGATCTCATGGCGCAGGTGGAATACTCCACGGACGATATTGTCAACGCCATGATCTGGCCGGTTGCCAAGTTCAACGAACTGCCGCCGCAATTGCGCAGGTACAAGTTCACCCTGATGAACTTTCCCTATTACGAAAACTGGCTGATCGGCACGGCATCGGAGTTATTGCGTCTGTCCGTGATCCATCTCACGCGGAATAAACTGCTCAGTTCGCACGGCGGAATCACAGGCGACGAGAAAAACCGCGACCAGGAATTTTTGCGTCTCGCCACGCAGTATCGCGAGGAATTTTTGCAGTGGGCGCGGTTATGCAAGAGCCAACTCAATATCAATCAGGTCGGCGGCACGCTCTACAGCAATTACATTTTTCGGCAGCATTGGCGGTATTGAACACACATCGTCGCCGGGAAACTGGAATCGCTTGATCCGTTGTTAAGACAACGCAAGTGAAAGGCCAAATCGTCCGGCTTGACACATTCCTATATTCATATATATTCCTATATATGAATATATCGTTTTTTAGGAATATAATTATGACAAAATCTATTGATATTCGCATTGATGCCAAAAGTATGTTAAGACAATTGGACGAACGGCAAATCGATTTTTCGCCGTTGGAATTGTCGCATTTCCAATCGGAGCCGAGAGATACGCTCCGGTCCCGACCGAACGTTTTGATTCAGTTGAAATGGGCTGGAAAAACTTTTCGTTTCGCCGTTGAAACTGAAGTTCGATTTGATTCCTTACAAGCGTTGAAAGATGACATGGAACGGGTTCTTCGCTTCGCGGAAAAGACACGAAACGCTCCGATGGTCTATCTTCCTTACCTTTCCAAAAAAGCGGCCAATATGCTTGCAGAAGCGAAAGTGAGTGGTGTCGATCTTTGCGGAAATTTGTTCCTTGTGATTCCCGGAAAATTGTATATTGAACGAATTGGCAGCCCCAACCGTTTTCCGTCCTCCGCACCGATCAAGAACATTTATCAAAAGAGTTCTTCTTTGGTCCCACGATTATTTCTGCTTCAACCTTCATTCGAATCCATTTCGGCGATCGTCCGCGAACTCGAATGCCGAAATGGAAATTTGACTCAGGCAACGGTTTCAAAAGTGTGCCAACAATTGGAAGAAGATGTCATTCTTGTGAAAAGAAAAACAACGGCCTCTTCCAAACAGAAAGAAGCCCGCTTGATTCAACCCGAAACCCTTTTGGAGAATCTCGCGGAACAATATGCTCCCCCAACGGTCACACAACGTTTAACGATCAAATCGCGAATACCGCAAAAAGAGTTGACAGAGCGACTTCTCGCTTGGAGTAATACAACGGGAGAAAAAATCGTCCTGACTGGTACGGGAAGCTGTACGGCTTACACCGTGATGGCTCGCGAGGAAACGACGGCTTTTTATTGTTCTCATGTTGCACGTTTGTTGTCTGATTTCAACGGCCTTTTTGAAGAAACAAGACGGTTTGCGGACATGGAACTGATAGAGACCGATGACCAGTTTGTTTATTTTGACCAGCGGGACAACCTGTATGCATCACCGATTCAATCCTATCTGGAGTTAATGCAGGGTGACAAACGTGATCAACAAGCGGCGGAAATGATCGCACAAAGACTGATGAAACAAGTGCGAGTCGCACTTGAAACGAAATGAGATACTTGTATGACCGGGATTCGCTGCGATTTCCCGTCGGACTGTCCTCCGGGCACCTTATTCGATTGCGACTACGTGTTCCGCGATATGACTGTTTTGCCGGTGCGCGAGGGTGGTACGATGGTCCAATGGACGCTGCATCCGCAGGTACGTGATCTCGGCGAATACAAGTACACACTCCAGGTCGGAAACGCGGGCGTTACTGATCGGCACGCATGGCACAATGTTGTCTCGGAGTGGGATACGTGGTACTTGGTTGATCCGGTTCAGCGATTACGCGGGAACTTCAGTTTTACGCATTATCGTATCCGGCTTGATACGGGCGAACGCAGCTATCATTCCGTGCCGTTACACACGATGGGACGGCTCAAGTATGAAGACTGGCGGGTCTATGTGTCTGTCATGAGGGCGGAACATGTCCAGTTGAGCGGTAAGACCGGCATTCATGGCTTGCTCTATAAACGACGGATCAGTGGCGTTCCCTGCAAACGATGCCGTGATTTCAACACAGGCGAAGTACGGGATTCGCACTGCCCGGACTGCTTTGGGACGGGTTGGTTCGGCGGTTACTATAAGCCGATGCCCTGTAGTTGGTTCAACGTCGATCCCGCCGACGCTTCAATTCAGTATGATGTCAATACGCAAGGGCCGGTCACAAATACAAGATTTGAGGCACGGGCGATCGCTTCGCCGCTGTTGATTACCGGCGATGTTTGGCTCAATCGGCAGAGTAGCGAGCGGTTCCGTATCATGCAGGTTATGCCCATCGTGGAACAAAAAGGAATTCCCGTCGTTTACAAACTGGCCATGGAACGGCTACCGTTTTCCGACATCATCTACAAACTGCCGAGGAATGCAACGTGAGCAACATTCCACCTGACCTGCAACAACTCTGGGCGGAACGTGACTGTAACCAGGAACAGGTGACTCAGTCTTTGGAACAGGAATTGGATATCAATACAGATGACGAATCTCCGTTACTCTTCATTCGCGAGGAATGTGATGAAATACTTCTGCCACAACAGCCGTTACCTTACCGATCGTTAATGCAAGAAGTCACGCCGATCCCCATAGAAAAAATATTTCCCGTGTATTCGTTGAACCCCCCGACCATCCATCTCGGTACGCATCATGGCCGACCTCCCGGAAATCCTTAACACATTCCAGCCGCCTGCGCAGATCGAAACGGAAGCGGACAAGTTCGTCGATCCCCGCACATTCTGCCGGTTGCGTTTCTCGCCCATGTTGGCCACGGGCGTGATCCTCGGCCTGATCAGAGAGCATTTCGGCAACCCGACGGCCATTATCGACCCGCTGTTGCAATCCTGCGTTTGGAGAAGTGACGATGCTACGGGTATCCTGATAGAGACATGCACGAACGATGCCTTATCGCGCATCCAGATGCGACCGGCCGTTTTGGTGCGCCGGAACGGGATCACAATGGTTGAAGAGGGGCTTAACAATGAAATCGTGTCTCTGGGACCGGATCGCGGAACAAGTTATGTGGTCACGTTGCACGGATCACACACGATCTTCTGTATTTCCGGAAAACCGGGACATGCCGAATCGCTGGCGAACGAAACTGCCATGTACTTGTTGCAAGCGTCGCCGTCCATTGTCGGATCGCTTTGTTTTCGGGGCAAGTTCAAGCTGGAAGATATCGGCGCAATCGGGATGCTGGAGGGCGGCGGCGGACAATATGTCGTGCCGGTCACGTTTTCCTATGTTACGGATTTCACCTGGTCAATCGCGCCGGACGCCCCGGTGCTGCGACATATCAATGTGCAAATGCTGTTGTACCCCGATCAGTCCCTGAAATAGATCATGAAGAGAGAATTTCACACAAAGGCACGGAGCACACGGAGTTTTTTATTATTTTAAAATCCCTCTGTGAACTTTGTGCCTCTGTGTGAAACAAAAAACAACGAGGAAAAGATGGCAAAAAAGCGCAATTACACGCCGCCCGTTATGCTCGTGCGGCAGCATTTTACGGACGATGAAACCCGCCAGGCGGTTCCGGCCCTAGTACACTTATCGGGGCCGCACGCGAATTTCGTCTCGTCGCAGGATGCCACGGCGGAACTGGGCCGGCTTGGAACCTATTCGGCAGCCGGAGGTCTCCATGTCGAACTGCCTCGCTGTCTCGTCGGGAATACGCTGGACCGCGATTCCGTGACGATCACGCTCAAAAACGCCTGGCTCCGCTATTTCAAGACGACTTCGGAAAATTTCCTGTTGCCGAAAGGCAACCGGAACACCATCGTCTGTTCGCCTGCGATGCAGGCTGCCGGATTCTCGTTCAAGGCGAACGGACCCGTCGAACGTTCCCTGGTCTTCCAGGATCGGGATGTCCGGGCAGGCGATGCGATTCGCGTAACCGCCGAAGTCGGCGGCGAAATGCAGGAGTTCGTAACGACCATAGCCGCCGTCCAAGCCCGTTATACGCCCGGCTCCGTGTTGCCGGACGTAACGACCGGGACGCAAAACGCGGCGGGCAGTGCGCATATTAATATTGTCGGCTCTTCGGAAGCGACGCAGAGTGTGACCGTGCTTCTGGAGCATCCTGCGAACTGGTACGAACCGATGCTCAATCGCGGAGTCGCCGAAGACAGTTACCTGATCGAAGTTCTGATCGGCGGCAATACCCCGTCCGCAAGGTTCCGGGTCACTTCGACGGGCGGCGACAACATCAACTCATTGCGTACCGTGGAGACTGAAAGTTTCGGCATGACGGAATACCGGCTCCCGATCGGGAGTACGGGTGCGTACCTGTTGCTTTTGGATTCCGACCTGTTCACAACGGACATGCACTGGACGATCAAGGCCGGAGCAAAAGTCACGCCCAACATTCCCGAACCGTCGGGCGTTTATCTCGGCCCTCCGGCGGAACGGCAGCCGCGCGAGGTCACCTATCTCGTGGCCGTCTCAAAAGGCGGTGAAATCCCCGCAACGGAACCGACGACCGAGGCCGGAAAATACGCCTGCCCGACGCTTTCGGTCACAACGACCGACGGCTCCGATAAAATGCCGATGGTGCGAGTCCTGGAGCAAGGAACGCCGGTTTTGATCAGTCGGTTCGGAGTCGAACTGGCGTTTGGTGGCCAATATCTGATTCAGGGCGACAAGTACCTGGTCACCTGCCGCTCGTCCTACTCCGATATTTATCCGACGATCGTTCTCAATCGCAACGTCCCGAACGATTGGATCGACCCCGATCAGGACACGGACGTTTCACTGGAATTGTTTGTGATCGAACGCGAAATCGACGTGCCCGAATTCTCCATGACCACATCGGGCCGTGTTGAAAACTGGACGATCGACAGCGTTGGTATCCGGTTCCGCGAAGACATGCTGTTATACACTCCCACCTGGACAATCGGCGGTCTCTTGAGCGAACTGCCCGTCTATGGGATCGACGAGGTCAAGTCCAGCCAGGCGTACATGTCGATGCGTTACTTCGTACCCGACCTCGCCCGGCAGATCGTCACGATCCGGTCGCTCGCCGATCTCAACGATTTGGTGTCCGGCCCGATTCGACCGGGCAATCCGCTGAAATATGCGGCTTATTGGGCTTTGAACAACGGGGCAGGGTCGCAGGTTTTACTGACGAGCGTGGCCGACCCGAACGACCTGGACGAATGGAAGAAGGTCACGGACATGATCTCCGAACGGGACGACGTGTTCCACGTCTTTCCGCTGACCGGCGGCGACAGGGATATCAACGAGTTGTTCTACCAACACATCAAAGAGATGAACCAGGTCGAAGCGGCGAAGGAACGGGTGTTGTATCTGGTAGCCCACGATCCCGAAACCGTGGCGATTCTGACAAGCGATCAGAGTCGGCCCGTGGTCGGCAAACTCAGCGTGGAAACCTCCGTCGGTTCGTCGCAGTATGCGGCCTATACCGTGGAAACGTCCGGCGTGGACTTTCTGGCACTTGGCGTCAAGACGGGCGATACGTTACGCACACGGTTTGATTTTGATTTGGCCGGGCGGGAAGTCTGGACGGAGTACCAAGTGGACGAAGTGGTCAACGCCGCAACGTTACGTCTGACCGCCGAGTCCGCAACAATTGTGCCCGATCAGGTGGCCATGTCCTTTGAGATATGGCGAACGCAGAACAACGACGATTACGCCGATTCCATCGCCGCAACGGGCGGATTCGACGATATGCTCGTGCGCTACCTTTATATTGACAACGCCGACCAGGAGTTCAGTCCACTCGGACCGGCGGCGGCTCTGGTCGGTCTGATCGGTTCCGTCGTCCCGCATCAGGGCGTGACCTGGTATCCGCTGGAAGGGTTTGAGACGGACGGCTGGACGAACAGGTTTTCCAACGCGCAACTCAATCACATGGCGGGTAATGGCGTGCTTTTGATCACAAAGCACGCGGACGGCTATCTCTGCGCCCGGCACGCCGTCACGACATACAAGAGTCCGCTGGACGCCGATCCCCGGACTGCCCTGACCATGAAGATGACCGAAGAGATGTTCGTGCGCAACGGGCTGCTCGTCAAGAAGGAATATCGTTGTGCCTTACGGGGATTCAACGGAATTGCCAATAACTCGCCGGGCACCCGGCTGGCGATCCTGGCCAACCTCAATATGAAGTCCGACCAGTTGAAGAACGATACGGAGTACCCGACGCTTGGTGGCCGCATCACGGCAGGGCCGTTTGACCTGGACATCCGCACGCACGCCCTGTTCAAGGATCATGTCCTGGTGAGTCTGCGCGTCGAAGGACCTGTACCGCTCAATTCACTCGAATGTGATCTGTTCATTTAACCGATTATTTTTGCCACGGAATATACGGAAGTCCACGGATTTTTTCACTACGAAGCGAGGGGATTTCACGCAGAGAGCGCAGAGGACGCAGAGATTTTTTTAATATTGAAAATTCCTCTGCGATCTTTGCGCCTCTGCGCGAAACAAAAATTCCGTGTTTTTCCGTGCTTTCCGTGGCTAAAGAAAGGATTGAGAGATGTCAGAAAAATTGTTTCGCGATGTGGAGACCCAATACGGCGGCGGGATGAAGTTCGCCAAGGGGTTCGTTTTGAAAATCTCCGGCGACGGCGGCAGCAGTGCGATCGAAGGGCTGATCGTCCAGACGCTCGGCATTCGCGTCAACCGCCCGGTCACGACCTTGTACGACCTGACCAGCAACAAGGTCTATTACGCTTCGGCACGTTGCAGCACCCAGGTAGATTTACAGCGGGTCTGTGGACCGAAAGGCATTGTCGGACTGTTCTACGCCCAACTGGGGAACGTGTGCAACGCGGGCAAGAACAATATGTCCTTCGCCTTTCCGCCCGGCTGCGCGGAAGATCAGACGGGAACGGATCGTGCCTCCGACAAGGATTTTAATGTTCTGACGGCGAAGAACTGCATTCTCACGGATGTGCAGTTCGGCTGCAACGTCCAGAATTACGTCATTTCGGAAAACTGCCAGCTGATGGGAACCGAACTGGAAGTCGATCGGATCAACCATTGATTGTATGAACCCGTCATGCAGAACCACAATATCTCCTACGGCCACTCCCACCTGACCCGAACCTTGAATCAACCGGTTCGGGATGTGGAGGGGTTGATCCGGGAATCCCAAAGTCGCAGCGGGGTGCCCGGCTCTTCGCAGGCAGGACCGCTTGCCGACCCGGACGGTATGATGGCAGCACAGAACCAGGCCGTTCCGTCTTCCGCGACGATTCTGGAAGGCGTAGTGAACTATGTGATTCCGGGATGCTATACCTACCGTGTTGTCCTGAACAGCGGACTCGGCGTTCTGATCTGCAATGACATCCACAATACGTCGTTCACCCGTTCCGTGCGTATCTCGAAACTCTTTCCGGTCGGTTCGCGGGTGATCGTCCTGAAACAAAGTCCGACGCGCGGCGTTATACTCGGTTCGCCTGCCCGCGATGTGTTGGACCGTCAGTATGGTCTGCCCGTGTTATATTCCGGGATCGGCAGCTTTCATGCCGTGAATCGCGGCTACGTTCGCAGTGCGGCCATGTCGCCGGACCTGAGCCGCAGCGTTCCGGACTTCGTGCAGGGCCGGGCAGTCGATGTCTGCGAAGGCGATTACATCATATCGAACATGTTCGAGGGCGGTTTTTTCACCAGTCCATACGAAACCAGCGTCCGGCAGTCGCACGATTGCGGCGTCTGGATGTTCATGATGGATAGGTTATTGCGCATCGTCGGACGGTCGGTTCAGGAGTATTCGTTCGCCCACGAACGTTATGCGGGCATGGACGAGCATGAAACCTACGGCTTTACCGGCATGGCCGCCTATCCGTGGGAAGCGATGGGTTATTATCACAAACCGGGAACGCCGCTGACAAAACACGAGAGTCATGAAGTGATCCAGGGCAAGGGCATCAGCTTCATCGAACCAACAGAACCCAAGGCGGAACCTTTCTATCGGCACCAGGTCTTTACGGGCTATCTGGGTCAGGGCGTCACCCAGGAAATCCGTATTCCGCCCAAAGGCATCAATGAATCCGAACAGCCTGTTCCCCACCTGCCCGACGACGACAAGGTCCCGATCTGCGTCGCCCGACAGCAACTGATGCTGGACGGAACGATCCTTCACGAATCGGCTAAGGCGATCTATTCCGTCAAGCACGTCAATCTCCGGTCGTTCAAACGCAGGCACGCCATCGACGATCCGCGCGGCGATGATATGGCGAAGGACGGCACGGGTACGTATCAATTTTCCGGTGCCGAATCGCCCGGCACGCCACCACAGGGCACCACCGATCAAGTTCTCTGGGTCTTGCGGAAACAATCACCCGCCTTGTTCCGGGCACATAAGGGCGACTTTCAGGAAATCGATAAGGACGGTCAGGCGTTTGAAAAGGACGTGAATATTGCCCAAGACCTGATCGCGTTACGCTACGCCGATTCCGTTGCGGAACCACCGAAAGTTCCGCTGCACGTCGATGACCGATACGGCGAGGTGGACTACGGCGGCGGCAGGTCGATCATCGCCCAATTGCCGGGCGGCGATATTGTTTTCCGCAACGCCTGCGGAGCGGAGATTGCACTGCGCGGTGCCAACATTGAAATCTCCGCACCGGGCGATCTGCGTATCAACATGGGGCGTTCCATGATTTCGCTTGCCGGAGACGACGCCGTGATTCGTGCGAAAAATTCGGTGGACATCACCGCGACGGACAACGATGTGCGGATCAAGGCCGAACGTAATCTTGATATGGCCGGCGGCATGAGCGGGGCGGGCCGAACGCTATTGGAAAACCAGGCGACGGGCAGTCCGCGCAACCAGGATGTCGCGGGGCTGGAAGGGGAACGCATTAACGGACGCGGGCTGATCCTCAAGGCCGCCGGTTCGATGGTGGAAACGCTGGGCCGTTCGCTTTACCTGCGTTCCCTGGAATCCGGTCCCATTGTCCTTGACGCGGATGCAGGTCAGGGATTCGTCCAGGTCAACAGCCGGACAACACGGATTCACGGCACTTCGTCGGTCACGGTCGCTGCGGCGGCGGACGACGGTGCGCCGAACCTGCTGGTGATTGCACCTACGCGAACGATCTCCCGTGCCATGATCGAATGCCACGCCCGAATCATCGCACTGGGCGCGATCGCATCCGACAGCGGAATAACGACCAGTGCCGCCGACAACTTTTCACAGCCTGCCGAATATCCGCGAACCCGACAATTGGACGATCAGGTGCAGAACTTCATCGAAGCGGTGCCTGAATGGTTCGCAGCCACCTTTTGGGACGAGGACAAACCCGGCCATGCGGACACGATCCACAACACCGCGTTTTCCTATCGGACGACCGACCAGTACGGCGCGGGACGCTGTAAGTTCGAGCAACCGTACTGGATGGAATTGTATGGCCGGGATGCCTGTTCTTCGCTGGCCACCTGGTCGGAGCCGGTTTACGCCTACCAGGGTACGATGAACCAGCAGCCCTGGCCCGGCTATGAAACCTGGTCTGTGGAAGCGTCGCTGGAAACGGGAACAACGCGCCTGTATGATGCCGAACAAGGTCTTGACCTCGCCGAACCCACAGAAACCCAACAGGAAAAAGTGATCCCCGATAAGTTTTTACGAATCATTGATCCGGAGTGAGTAGTGGCTGGTGGTTAGTGGCCGGTGACTGGAATTCCAATCACCAGATGCTCGCCACTCACCACTCACCACTCGCAACTATTCCCTATCCCCTATTCCCTATCCCCTGCCATGCAAAACGAATTTCGTACCCGGATGCGGAACCATCCGCTTGCTCCTGCCCCACAACGACCAACCGCGACGGTCATGCCTTCATCCGTCCCGCCGGACATGGCAACCGCCCCGGAAACCAGCGCAACTGTCCATGATGTTGCGATGCCACAAGGTCACCGGGCCGCATTTACCGTGCCCGTCTCAACCGATGTGAATGCGTCCCTGTCGCTCGACGATCTGGTTGCCTTATCGAAAGGCGGAGACGAGGTGCCGATGCCGGTGGCCCGTGCGATGACCGCCGGGGAACGCGAAGCGGTTCTCGCCGGTCAGTCGCCGTCCGCACGCATGACCAAACTGGAACGCGATACGCTGACCCAACTCGGCTGGCGGGAAGGCGAGCCGGTACCGCCGGAGTTTTCGACCGAACTGCAAAAAGTCTTTGCGGAATATGCCGCCGCAGAGCAGGCAAAAGGCATCGATGTGGAAAAAATTCCGATGCGGAACATCGAAGACCTGCCGCCGGAAGAGCAGGCCAGGTTGCGGGAGGCCATGCGGAGCATGATCGACGACATGAAAGCATCGACCCCGCCACAGTCAACGGCACCGTCGCCACCGGCCCATCATGTTCCGCTGTCCGCCTATCCCGAATCCGTCCGAAGCGCACTGGCCGGCGTCGATCTTTCGCCGATCGATTTGAAATCGGAGCAAGTCAAAACACCTGACAAACCGGATGTTCCGCCACCGATGCCATCGCCGCCGTTTGAAAAAGCCCCGGAACCACGGATGCAACCGGCCTCTACAACAACTCTTTGCAAGACTTGCGGACGTGATCCACAAGCCGACAAAAAGCGTCTGACCTGTTCGCATTGCGGCGGCGATCCGCTGGACGATCCGGAAAAGATAACGATTGTATTGGAAGACAAGCGGGCGTTTTTACTTTCGCTCGGAACACGGCGACCGTTCGAGAAGGAATATCGGCTCTTCGCCGATACGATCTCCGTACGGTTTCGGGGCTTGCGTTCCAACGAAATCGAGCAGTTGACGATCTGGTCGGTCCGGGCTGCCGCCAAAGAGTTCAAGGAAAGCAACCCGGACATTATCCTGACACAGGAAGACTTGCGGGATCGGGCCGGGTACAAGGAATTACTTGGTAGCGTGGTACTCCAGACGGTTTTGCTGCAAAGCCAGATCGAAGGGAGTGATTTGTTCTGGGCATCGCCGCAGGATACCGCCTACCCGACCATACAGGACTGGGAACGCGAGTACGGCATCACTAATATGGACGATCTGGTACAAAAATTCCTGGAAGAAGTCCCGTCGGAACCCGTCTTGCTCGCCCTTCAATATCAGTTGGAACAGTTCAACCTGCTGCAAGCCCGGCTGGGACGGGAGGCGATGAACACGCAAAATTTTTGGAAGGGGACCTGAAGCTCCGGCTGTTGTACGAAGCCGCCGCGTCGGGTCTCCTTGCCACGATGCCGTTCGATCCATTCGAGACGCGGGACAGGATTCATTTGCATTTTGTCCTGCGCCGCTTGCGCGACCGGCTCTACGGTCAATACGCCCAGCGCGAACTTTTGGTCTCGCTGGTCCGGCAGATATGTATGGCCATCGGAAACCGGGAACATTACGAGGCGGTGCGCGATGAATCGCAGGAATTTTTGCAGTATCTGCGGAACCTGGACTTGCCCGACGATGGGAAAGATGGAGAGAAAACCGCGCACGAGGAGATCATCGATCTTTGGGTCAGTATTTTCGGCGATCCTGCGGAAATGGAACGCAGAGTGTTTGACAATATGGCACAGGAAGGACTCGGCGAAACAGATGATGCAAAGAGAGTGCGCGAACGGAACGCTTTCGTGCAGTCGAATTATTTACGGGGATAAGTTCCAGACATGAGCAGCTTGTTACCGTTCAATCCGGTCACCGATATTTACGCCGATTCCGAATATGCCCGGCAAGCGGCCCATCGGTACATGGGCTACGAACCTTACGCCTACGGGTACAATCCGCAGGACAGCCGTTCGGACTATGCGCGGAATTACGGACGCGGTTTCTATCGCTACGAAGACAACCGGTCGATGCCGGAAATGATCGCGGCCACCGTCACGGCTATGCTGACCGACCGGACGGCGTTACCGGGTAACCGGCGTTCTCTCGCACACAACCGCGACGTTTATGAAAACAGCCGTGCTTTTTCCAGGGCACGCATCGAGATGCTCCAGCAGCGGGTGCTCGACCGGATGCTGGAACGCGGTCGCAACGTCGCACCGCAGCGGAATTATCATTTTAGCAGATCGCGGCAGGAGCAGCTTCGCAACCTGATCGAAAGTCCGGTTACGGGCATGGCACTCTGGACTGCCCAGGCTGTGGCACCGGAATTATTCGAACGCGGGTTCGGACGGGCAGGTTCCGGGCTGGGTCTGTTCGATGCCGCCTGGACATCGGCAAGCTACCGAATTAATGACGACGGGACACGCATGTCGGTGACGGACCGGCAGCAATATGCAAGCCGTGCGATGAGTGTGCTGTACCTGGACCCGGCGGAACGGGCCAAACGGCGGTTCGATTCGTTACAAGGCGGGCACCTCTGGACGAATCTGGAAGCGATGGGACTGCTCGGCGGAAACGATGCCGAATGGACGGACATGAGCCACGCCGAAATCCGAAAAGCCGCAACAACGTTTTTTGGAGAAAACAAGGTCTCGCCGCATGTCGGTGAGCGGACTCGCGGACGGCATGAACAAGTCCAAAAAATCATGGCGGTCAATACCAAACGGGGGAATATCAAGAGTCTGCAAGCGCAACTCGCCGGGGCGGTCACGCCGGAACAAAAAACCTCCGTGGCCGACGAACTGCGCAAGGAAGTCGGCGAACTTGCCGATCTGGAGGAAAGTGCCGGGCTGAAACCGCAACACGGTCGGCAACTTGCCGATATGGGCAAGGCCGAGAGTGCCGTGCGAGCGTTGCAAGCTCACACGCTCAAACGACCGCTGTTGTTCGGGCAGGCACAACACGATGCCGAAACGGAACGCTTTGCCAAAGAAGCGAGGGACGCACTGTTGGACGCGGGACTGGTCTCGGCAAGCGGTAAACCGATCGACCTGGCCGGTTTCAAAAGTCCTGCGGACTTGCAGAATTTCACCTCGTCGGTGGAACGGGCGAATACGTTTAACAAGGAACATCAAAAGCTCTCCCGCAGAGTGGACGACGTGGTTTCGGTCAACGCCCTGCAAACGACACTCGACAAGTACATTCTGGGCAAGGGGGTGACCAGCCTGGAACAACGTCGGGAAAGTTTAACATCGTCGGGTGACATGCCCTCCGTCGAACGTGCCGTGGCCGCTCTGGTTCATGCGGACAAGAACAAAGACACGGCGGTGTCCGAAGCAGCGCGTAAGACAGCCGTTCAAATCGCCGGGGGCGATGTCCAGGCGGAGTTACTGGTGCGTTCGGAGGAACGGCGGCAGCGCGGGGTCACCAGCGATCTGGACCTGAAGGACGCGGCGGATCGTGACCTGGTTCGTGGCGTTGTTCGGGCCGAACGGGTCGCCGCACGCGACGCGGTCCAACGTGATCTGGATACGGAACTGGAACGCGGCGGATTGCAACAGGATATGGGAAAACTCGATCTTTCGGAGTTACCCCTGGATGAAATTGTGAAAATCTCCGATGCGGTACTCGGCATGTCGGAAGACCCGCGTCTGGCACAATGGCTGAAAAATTCGGCCATGATCAACAGCAAGAAGCATCGTTTCGCCGAATATGAAAGTGCGATTCGGGCCTTGCAGGAGTCCATGACGGACCAAAACGCTTCGCCGGACAAATTGTTCCGAACATTGACCGAGTTCGCGGGCGGTAATCTGCACCAACTGGATACGACCCAGTTACGGCATACCGTGAGGCAGACTTACGCCCTGGCACGACAGATGGGGCAGGGGGACGACTACGTGGCCGCGACGATGGTACAGAGCCAAAACATGTTGGCAAGTCTCGGCGTGAACCGTGCTTTTTCCGGCTGGCACGGGATGCAGTCGCTCATGCACCAGGCCGCCGCAACCGCCAACCCAAATTATTTTGGGATATGGGGAGCACAGACCATGCAGGAAGTGGCGGATCATCAGAACCAACGATTAGTGAATTGGCTGGCGAGCGATTCCGCAAACCAGTTCGGGGCGGCCCTCCGCCTTCAGGAAACCTACGGCACGTTTCAGGAAGGAACGAACGCGGCGAATTACGTCAAGGCGTTGTCCGAGGGAAAAGCCACATTCCAGGAAAGTTTTCAAACCGAAGGCGGCGGCACCGCCGTCCGGCAGCGTTCCGTGCGCATGAGTGAAAACGCATTCAGGGCATTGATGGCGGAAAGTATCGGAAGCGGCAACGCAGACTTGCAGCGGGATGTCATGGACACCCTGACGCCGGTTCTCAAAGACCGCAGTGCCAACCAGCACGCACTTCACAAAAATCAGCAGACGCTCGATGACGTGGCCCACGCCCAGCAGTCGGCGTCGTTCGTAACCTCGTCCGCACGGGCGATGACGCATTCGCTCATCCATCGCGGAAGTCTCGGTGCGGGACTTCAGGCAGAACTCGAAGGCACGGGCGTATCGGAAAGTCAGCGCGACGAAACAATCACGGGACTGTCACTCCAGGTCATGGACCGGATGCTGGATTCCCAGGAACAAGAGCGGGTTGCGCAACAACGCGGAATCGACCGGAATGATACGAACTTTCATGCCAAAGTCGCCATGGCCCTGATGGAGGAACAAACGGCGGTTTTCCTGCGAAATCAAAATCTCAGTCCGGAACAGCGCAAGGTCGCGGAAGCGTTTCAAAAACAGTTACTTGATCCGTCGGCAAAAGACAGCGGCGTGTTTATGCGGATCGGGAGCGTCTTTTCGCAGGTTGCCGGACGCTTTGACATGACGGACACGCAGGCGTTTCAGGAGTTCGATGTGAACCTCGCCCGCAAGAGCAAACACCACGCCATCGCCGCCCGTGCCGAGGCCAGGGAGCAGGAAGCGTACAGTGAAGGGATTTCCGAAAGCATGATGAGCGCGCTTGCCGACGCCTGGGGCGAGGGAGCGTCGTTAAGCGACATGGTTGCCTCCGCCATGCGGGTGTATAACCTGAAAGAGGATGCCCCACTCATGGTCGCGCACAGGGCGTTTCAGCAGGCAAACGATCGCGTCACGCATTTGGAAGCGGAACGGGAACGTATTAACAGACTGCCGGACACCGAAGATAAAACAAAACTTCTCCGGGAAAACGAACGGCAGTTAAAGATTGCCAATGAGAATCTTACTTATACACACAACGAGTTGCAGCCGCATCTTGCGATCATGCGGACACAGGCGGAGCACAAGTATTCCAGTAAGCAGTGGGAACATCAAATCGGCGTGGACTACGATCTCATGCACCAGTACGTCACCGTTCAGGACGGAAACGGCAAGTTCCGTTTGCAGTTGTTGCAGCGAGATCAGGTGCGACAGGAGGCATCGGGACGGTTGCAGGTCAAAAACGAGCAAGGCGACTGGGAGGAGAAACACGATGCGGTCTATCTCGGTCAATTTGCGACGCAGGGTGCCGATGGGAACGAGATATTCCAGTACCGCAAACTCGTCTGGTCGAACGACAAGTGGAAGTATCAGGACGAACAGGGGCAAATCCAAGTCTTCGATCCCGACGCCAACGAGAACCAAAAACTCGTGACGGGCAACAAGATCAAGACCATCAAGCACACTGGCGACGACGGCAGCTATGTGGAATACGACGATAACTCGTCGTTTCTCTGGTCGTCGGACAATTATCTCATGCGCGCGGACGACGACGGGACAACCGTGACGGTCACCGGTGCCGACGGAACACCGATCCACGTCAGTTCGGATTTCGGCCAAAAGGTCATGTCGGGGCAGGTCACAACGCAGGAACTTACCGGGATGCAGTCCGGTCAGTTCGTCTCGAAACAACAAGTCGCAAGCGCAAAACAAAAGAACACCGAAGCCTTCAGGAACCCCCAGGACGAGTTCGAGAAGAAACTGCTCCACGAGGCCAATAAGGACTTGCTTGCTTCGGGTGCCATTGCCCAAATCAACCTGACAGAGATTCAAAAAACAGGCGACGACGGGGCGGCTTATTCGTTTTACATGATTCGCGATGCCAATGACGACCGGAAAGTCGAAGAGGCCGGTGCCCGCTACCAGGAATTATTCAGCGAAGAACAAAAGAACCTGGAAGAGTTTTTCAGCACAAAGGACGAAACCACCGCCAGACTCCACACCGAACTCTGGGCGGACGAGGACACGAAAAAGGCATGGCAAACCTGGCAATTGACCGAAGCTTCCGAGCGAATTCTCGAAGATGACATCAATGCCATCACAGCGAGTCGCGACCGTTATGCCCAAGGGTCGGAAGAGTGGCTGTTGCGTGATCGGTTGCTTCAGACGAAGGAAAAGGAATTTTTTGATAGCGGGATCGTCAAGGGTACAATCAAGAAAAGGCTGGCAACCGAACGCGCACAACTGCGTCAGGTGCGAGAAGAAACAGCCCCGATCCGGGAAATCGCCGAGTCCAGCGTTCAGGTCACCGATCCCGCACTATTGGATGCGATTACGGCACTGGGCGATGACGACTGGCAGAACAAAACGGAGTTCACGCTGGACGAAGCCCGGCAGGTCGTCCAACGATTGCAGGCGAAAGGAAGCTGGACGGCGGGTATTTTTGCCGGGGACATCAAGAAAGCCGAAGAGAGCGTTCGCACAAAAGTTGTCCAAGCCGTCGGCGAAGAGAATACGGAGGCACTTGCCGGGAAACCGCCCATCGTTCTCCGGCATTCGCCAGATAATATCCAACCGGAAGATCAGGGTGTGAAACAAGCCTTCGAAGACCCCAACCAAAAACCGCCGGAAAGTGACACAAAGGAATCGCAAGGTTTTTGGGGCGGCGTTTGGCGCGGCACAAAATCGGCTGTGAAATACACGGCAGGTTTTGTGACGACCGCCGTAATCGGCGGTGCGGATTTAGGTGCGGCAACCGTCCCCGCCGCCGTCGGGAAAATTTTCAAATACAAGGCAGAGGGAACGATAACACCGGCGGACAACATGGCAACGACGAAATCCGCCATGCAGGATTGTACGCTCCAAGCGGCCACGGTTCACCTCAAAGTCGATTCCATGCAGGTGACCAACGGCAATCTTTCCATTACGGGTGAAGGCAAAGGCGGAGGCGGGCATAATGGACTGCCTACGGCGTAAGAATAGAAGCGCAAAACGCAGATCGCAAAGCGCAAAGATTTATTTTGACAATTGAACACTTTGCGCTTTGCTCTTTGATCTTTGCGCTTCAAGGAACATCATGTCAATCACGATTTTTCAGAACAACGGCGGTATGGCTCAGGGCTTTCACAGCGTCTCGCCGGGCGGCATCCTTTCGGTCATTTCCATCGGGGACTTTTCGAAGCCCAGTGCGGGAGCATCCCGCTTTCGGGCGATTGTGACCGATCATCCGATAGAAGAAGCCTCAAATGCCAATGTTATGTATGCAGCGGACGGGCATATTTACATGCACGTTCACGGCGACAAGGTCGGGTCACTCACGATCACCGGCCTTGCCTTCTCCGGACTCTGTCACAATGGTCAGGACGGGTTCGATGGGAACATGACCGGGTTCGAGCGGGTACTGCGCTGGTATCGTGAGAACCGCGTCTCCAACCCCATGAAGAACTCGCCGATCGAAGTTACGCTCGGCGGCGGCCTGATCCTCAAAGGCTGGCTCGGTTCCTTTTCCGCAAGAGTCGCCGACGTTGCCCACCGGCTCTATTCCTTCACACTCCCGATGTACCTGGCTCCCGCACAGGTCAAGGAGTTCGGGCCTTACGACGCGGGAGTGCAGCAGGACGACCAGAGCGACGACGAGGAGTGAGGGAAGAGTTTGGAGTGTGGAGTGTGGAGTGAAGAAAACAACTCCACACTCCAAACTCACTCTGCTCTCTGAACTCTACACTTTCTCCCTATCTCCTATTCCCTAATCCCTTCACAGATGCACAGTAATATTGAAATCATCCGCTTCCGTGCCTGGCTGGAAATCGGAGGCACGCCCGACGGACCGGAAGACGGTTCCCAGGGAGAAGTCTTCCCCATCACGTCGGCCTCCATCGCCGCCACGCTCAACGCCATCCCCGTCGCGACCGTCTATGTCGCAACCGGCACGCGGCTTCAGGACGACAAGCCCTCGCCGATCCACGGGGTCGAAGGTCGAATGGTTCGCAGTCCGCGAGAATGGCCGTGGGCGAGAATTTATTTTCGCAATCTGCAAACGCTGGAAACAGCCGTGATTTTTGAGGGATTCGTCGAGGGTTCTGCCCAGTCCTTTTCGTTCGACAGCACCGAAATCGCGTTGACGATCCGGCATTGGCTCTATGCCCTCGACGCCGCGCCGTGCATCAGTTCTGTTACCAACCCATCTTCGTCCCAAGTCTTTACGCAGTTCCTGTATTACAAGGGATTGCAAGCCGAAACGGGAACCGGCGGAGCGGGCGACAGCTACACCGGAATCACGCTCGGCGATCTTCTCGAAAGCTCCTTCACCGGCAGCGAGGAGGACATGAAGAAAGATGTCATCCAGTATGGTGCCTTGAAAATGCTGGAGTTCCTACATCGGCAGGCTTCGGAACACGCAATCGATGATTTTGTGCGCGACGCCAATATTCAAAACGATGTGTTACTCAGCGTGGACGAGATTCTTGCGAAACGCATCAAAACGGGGGACACGGCGAATGCCGCACTCAAGGCGGACGAGTTTCCCATTCTCAAAATCCAGACCCGCACGAATTCCGACGAACTACCTGCGCAGATGCTCAAGGCACTCTCGGCCATTCCGGTTCAGTCGCTTCAGATGAATTCAATCTGGGCCGCGTTACTGAACATGGCCGGGCTGTTCGACTTCATGCTCGTACCGCGCGTCCATGAGCTTCGTTTCATTCCCAAATGGTGGCTCCCGGCGATGGAGGACATCAAGCTGCTGAAAGGCACGGTCGGTATTCATTCCGACTGGCAATACGCCAGGCCGATCGGGGCCGTGGTCATGCTGCCGGAAACCTTGTCCGATCTCGCTATGGGAGCCGCCGACGTTCCTGGTGCCGTTCCCATCGACGGGGCCGAGGCGATGCCGCTGCATGGCCGCTACGTGCCGCCCGACAAAGCCCCCGGTACGCTGCTGGTTCGGCAGCGAACCGGCTGGGCCGGGCAGGTCGTCGATCCGTCTCTTTTTCATTCGGCGGGCGATATGATTCAGGAAGAAGCGACGCAGGCCACGTCCACGGAACGCGATGGAAAATCCGCCGCCCAAAAGGAAGCTGACGGGCGGTCGTTTTACGACACACTCGCCGAGGAAGCGTATTGGGACGAAATCATGAAAGGGCGTCGTGCCGATCTGATCTGCCCGATCCGGTTCGATATTTGTCCCGGCTCCACGGTTCGGGTGCGAACCGGCGGTGATATTCGTCTGCAAGCCCGAAATCAGGATCAACTCGCAACCGAGTACGTCGGATTCGTGACCGGAATGCGGCTGACCTTTGACACGATCAATGCGACTGCCGGTGCCCAATTCACCCTCACCCATCTTCGCGATGCGCAGGAACAAAAAAATCTCTTGAAACATCATCCCATTTATCAGTGCGGTCCCTTCTCCAACGCCGTCTGGACGAAGAAACGATTCAAGACCGTTGAAGGGTCGGAGTGAACATGGAAGTCACGAGTCACGACATGATTCAAAGCCAAAGTACAAGGAATTGATGATACGCAATGGCAAATACTTTCCTACATGTGCGTCCTTTCCCATCTATCAACCCGATGGAATATCGTAAACCTTCCGGTGGAGTACCGGTTGATTTCCGGGATGTTGGCATCTTCAGGGTGACGACGACAATGCCACTGGTCGCGTAAACCACCCTTCCCCTGATACGATATTCTTCTCCATGACTGGCCATGATAGTTTCCACGTAATCACCTCGTTTGAAATGCTCAATTTTCATTTTTAAATTCCTCGTATTGACAAGCGTTAAGTGACTGACTTTCGCCCCAGATTAATCAGAACGTCAGTACAAGCAACAGCAGTTTTTAGCCATGTCTCTGAAAATATCGAAACCCGTGGCGATGCGCGTGACCAACAAACCGAACCCGGCAGTGTTCGAGCGAAATGAGCCGGGAGGTTTGGTGATGCTGAGGACTTTTGTATGGCCATCAAAAAAGAAATCAGTGAAACAACGAGTCCGTTCTTGTTGCCACTGCGCTCGACATCACCCAAACGAAAAAGCTTCTGGAAAAGTTACGTGAAACATATCAGTGTGGACTTGCACCACAAAGCGAAACAGAAATCTATTATTGTTCTGTAACTTATTTAGTATCAGTTACTTGCAAAAAGTAATTTCGTATTAGTTTTTTACAAGAAATTTCATAAAAAAGTAAATAATTCGATAAAATTTCATGAATTTGTTGCCCTTTTTTTCGACTTGTGCAAATATAAATTTAAAGGGATGTCGCGTTTGATAGTCATTATATTCACGTGACTTTCGTTTTAGAAATCAGCGAGATAGATTTATGCCATGATAATTTGCTCTACTGTGCTTTATGTGTTCGGTGTCGTCTTCATTGCTGGGAATTCGGGCATGTCACATAATAGGTTTCATAGTTCGAATGTAGGGAATTATTTACATTTACGAATATGCCACTCCACTATTAAAGAAGCCAAATCAGAACCGCAAATGCTCACTCAATGGATGTTGTGGCTGGTTTTGTGAGTAGTGATGGCCTTGTACTTTTGATGACGGTTATTTTCAAGCCTTAGTAACAGCCCGACATTGGGTGAAAGATTCTTTCTTTCCCGCTAAATCATACAGTTTTGACGGCAATGATTAAATTGAGTATAAAAAAAATATTTGTAGGTGGAACCATTGCTTTGGTTATTGTTCTGATTTTCGCGTGTATCTGGTTTAAACCTGTGCAGATGGAATTACCTGAAGATGAGGAGCTTCCTGCAAGGCGAGCTATGAGAGGAGAATCAATTCCTTTATTGATCAAAGCACGTGAATTTCCTATCCAAGTAAATAGTACTTTTGAGCTAGAAGACATAGTTACAGATGATCAATTGTTTACCGTGCTTTCAGCATCACTACCACTTTGGCATCCTCCTAGCGTACCTTCTTTGATTCATGAACTAAAACTTTGGGGGCCGGAGTGTGTTTTTACAAAGGAGATGGTTGGTAGCGAAGGGCGTACAGGAAAATTGATTGTTCAAACACTATTGAATGATCAATTGTGTGCAACGAATACAGTCGTTCTAGGGGAGGGGAAAGGTGGGGCGTATTTAATTGATTCACCGTTTGGCATCCATCCGATTCAATCACTTTCTTATGACGCTGTTGAGTATCGCGCTGAAACACATTATGGTAAACTGACTATGATTATGGCACTTACGAACATGCCACTTTCAACACCAGTAACGAGTTCATCGAATCGTGTGGGAACTTTAGCTGATGTTTTGCAGGATACGATTATGAATTTTCACTGGGGGCAAGAGCTAGAATTCATTGCGTGTTCTCTTGCCCTATGGTTACCGCCAGTGAAATCTTGGACCAATCAGTTCGGAGAAACGTTCACTTTTGACGAACTGATGGAAAGACTATTAAGTATTCCTTTGGGATATGGTTGCTGTGCTGGAACTCACGTCCCGTTTGCAGTTACGGTTCTGCTTCAGGCTGATGACCAATATTTTATACTTGATCCTAAGACGCGAATAAAAGCTATTAAGTGGTTAAACAGGGTTACGGCACTCTTGGAGCAGACACAGCATGTTGATGGAAGCTGGCCTAGAGATTGGGGATGTACAAATCAAAAGGGGGCTTTATATAATGATCCTGTTTTGGATTGCATAACAATTACAGGGCATCACTTAGAATGGATCGCATATTCAAGTCAGTATTCGCGTCCAAATAGTGAGTGTTTGAAAAAAGCAGCTCAAAACGCCGTTGAAGCCGTTGAAATGTTGCATCCAATCAAATACAGAAGCTTCAAATGTTTGTTGCCTTGCAGCCATTTCGCAGTTGCGCTATGCAAAATGAAAAATCAAAATCCAAATGAAATATGGATGCAAGCTTGGGAGAAAAAAAATTTGATTCATACTTCCCAAGGTTATGTTTTGAAAACCTCATTAATTGTAGGTGCGGATGAAGAGAGTTTCCCTCGTAGGGAAAATGCTGTCAACATCCATGTTGATATGTCAGAGTAAAACGGTTTCTCTGGATGTTTCAAAATCTTTCTTTTTATGAAAGGATCGAAAATGAGTAAAAATTTTATTCTTCTTTTGGCAATTGGATTTGCATTTTGTGGCATGTCCTTTATTGCTATGCAACCTTCAAACGGCTATGAAGCTGTTGTTGTTCCGGCAAGTGAATTTGCGAAGATTTACGGTTCATCATGCTATCAACATGATCCAACCAAACCAGCTGGAACCATTTGTAGCACAAGTTGTGGAGAGAGCAATCAAAGTAGTAATGGTGCGTTAAATGGAGGTAATAAACTCGGTGCTGAAAGACGCTGTGGCAGTAGCTGTATGATGACTTATCAATGCTATGATGGTGACTCGTGTGCTGGAGGCTAATGGCTTGTCTACGCGAAAAAATTTGATGTTGGCTGAAATTGTAAATACTTTTGCTTATATTGAATGATATATCTGAAAGTTCGGCATGTTACTTTTTCAGCCAACATCAAATTTTGAGCATGACGCACCACTAGGTAAAACTATGCCCCAAATTTAATTTTGAAAGCAAAAAGGAAGGAGTTGTTAGTTGTACCGTTGGATGAATTTTGTGTTAAACAGTGTGAAAACAGTCTGTGTTTTTGGTAATACGTACAGCTTTGGCTCGAACCAATTATGAACGAGAATCCATTTCGATTTTGAATCGAGGTATCCTTGTTTTTATGGACATTACGCATTTTAACAAAAATTTAGTTCCGACAGTACAATTAGCAAGCCATTGTTATTTTAAGGGTTATTAGACTTCTTCGGAAACTCCCAAAGGAGTTAGTATTTGGTTTCTGTATGAATGAGAGTAATTCGCAAATGTTGCCTTTTTCGTAGATTTGAGTCAATGAAATGCACTAAAATCCCACAAATCGATCATAACTATTTTTGCTAAACCTACTAAATTAACGTTTCCGAACAAGTCTATTTAAGGTCTTGCCCATAATTTATTTTGCTCATGCATGAATAGGTTTGGCATAAGTACTGTCATATTGTCGTTTTATTGACTTATAATTAAGCTTGTTTGAAAATATTGAATTAATTATAGTGTATTGCCCGTTTCATAACAATTTGCATGAATCAGAGCCGCGCGTGTCAACGAGTGGTTGTGTGGGTTGCGACCTCGCACTGCTTCGACCGCTCCGTCACTGTCGCGGCTCTGATTTCTTGCGACCATCTTTTATGAGACGGGCAATATTTGGAGAAATTGAGATAGTCCGATTTTGGTATAATCCGCATTTCATTTCTCAAAAACTTACGGAATAAGTAACGCCAGGTGTTTGTTCAATAATCAACAGTGATTCCTTTTGCAGTTTCCGAACAAGGTAAGTATCGTACTTTCTCTGGTTCGCTTTGTACTGTACGCTACCTCCAAATTATTGATTGAAATTTTGACACTGTACCATAGAATTAGCATATCATGTTTTAACTCAAATGCGTCAAGTAACGAATACGGATATGAATCCGGCAACATGAAACGAATAGAAGACTTTTCGTGCTCGAGTTAAATTGTGGTTTTATCGCAAATCTTTTGTGGTAAAAATGTTGCGTATATTTTATGTAAATTTGTTGGTACAGTGTCGAAATTTTACATTTATGTTACTTGTGTCTTGGGTAGGATGTATGTGTTTTTAGAGCTATACTCCAAAGTTGTGTATAGGTTGAAAAATAGCGGTGGTATTGGAAAATGGTGAGTAGTCAACAATCATCATTTTTCAAGGGACCACCGCAATGAGAAAGTATAACCGACAATCGCAGTCACGGCCAGTTGGTCGTCAAAGTTTATCCAAGTTATCTCACAAAAACCAGAAGGAGGAACCCACTTCCGCAAAGCAATCCGGCGTGCTTGCAAAGCAATCCGGCGTGCTTGAAAAGAATTTCAACTCGCTTGAAAAGTTGTTGTTGGAGCCAAGTCCGGTGATCGGCGAGCGTCAATCCGGCGAGCATCGCACCGTTGTTGAGATGGCACCGCTTCCCAGTTCGCATGACATCATCACCGCGTTGGCACGAGCCGGTGCGAAGCAGATTCTCGCCGCCGCTCTTGAGCAAGAAATTCAAGAGTACATTGACGCACACGCCAAACACCGCGACGAACACGGCCATCAGCAAATCGTGCGTAACGGTCGTTGCGAGGCACGAAACATTTTGACCGGCATCGGCAACATCGAAGTCGAACAGCCGCGCGTGCGTGACAAACGCGAAAAATCCGAACGCGAAAAATTCACGTCAAAAATTTTGCCGCCGTATTTACGCAAGGTGAAAACGCTCGATGAGTTCATTCCGATCCTGTATTTACGGGGTGTGAGCACCGGCGACATGGAGCCGACGCTGCGTGCGTTGCTCGGCGAAAACACGAAGGGACTTTCCGCACAAACGGTTTCACGCCTGAAAATGCAGTGGAAAAACGAGTTCGATGCGTGGAGCAAACGATCGCTGGCCGACAAAAAATACGTTTACGTTTGGGCGGACGGTGTGTATTTTTCGCCGCGTGGCGATGAGTCGAAGGTGTGCATGTTGGTGTTGATCGGCGTGTTGGAAGATGGCACGAAAGAGGTGATTACCATCAGCGATGGCTTTCGTGAAAGTGAACAATCATGGAGCGAAGTGCTTTTGAGCCTTAAAAACAGGGGACTTGAGCACGCACCGCTTTTGGCGATCGGCGACGGGGCGTTGGGATTTTGGAATGCCTTGCGAAAGATTTTCCCGACGACGCAAGAGCAACGATGTTGGTTTCACAAGAAGGGCAACGTGTTGACGAAGTTGCCGGACAGCTTGCAAGGCAAGGCGACGAGCATGTTGCGTGAGATCGAGATGCAGCCGACACGCGAGTTGGCGTTGAAGCAGATGATGCATTTTGAGTCGGTATTTTCCGCGAAATATCCGAAGGCGGTCGAGTGTTTGACGAAGGATGAAACGGCGTTGCTGACGTTTTATGATTTTCCTGCGGAGCATTGGGCGAGCTTGAAGACAACGAATCCGATTGAGTCGATGTTTGCGACGGTGAAGCATCGGACGTACAAATCGAAAGGTTGCGGCAGTCGCGAAACGTACCTGACGATGGTTTTCAAACTGACGCAACAGGCTCAGGGACGCTGGCGACGCATCAACGCGCCGAACCTGGTCAAAGACGTGGTTGACGGCGTGACGTTTGTCAACGGCGTGAAAGTCATCAACGATGAGGCCGTCGAAGCAATGAAGGGGAACCAATCAGACGACACGGAAAGAAATGTCGCCAACAAGAAAAACGCCGCCTGAGAGAAAAACGCTTTTACTCCTTTAAAAGGAAAAAATGAACCACTAAAAGACTCGCCATTGAAAAAAAATCGCCGGTTTTCAAAAAATCCTATACACAACTATTGACTATAGCTCATTTTTAGGTATTTAAGGACCAATTTATGTTACTGACTTCAATTAAGCAAAATATGGCTAGATATAATTTTTTTCATTGCTGGGAAAAAATTATATTGTTCACCTTTTGTCTTGTTACATCATTTTATTGTTTTTGTCCCATTTATGCAGAGAATGCCATCCCAAGTGTGGAAGAAATTTCAGCTAAATTACATGAACGTAATCAAATTTTTATTCAAAATTCTGCAAGTTTTTTTGTTGAGTACTCAAGATGCAAATCGGACTTAGTTACACCTGTGACTTCAGATGACTTTCCATTGAATCAAGACCGATGGGTATTGTCGCAACTCGACAACCAAATTATTGTCCAACGGTGGAATATTAATCCAGGCACAAAATTGAAACATGGCGATGTTGAAATCACATTTTCCGACAAGCCTTATGTAGTAATGCTGAAAGATCGTTTGGTCCTCGATTGGTATGAAAACTCTTCGATTGTAGATGTCTTTCCCAGTTCAAACTATTCGAATTACATTCACGGTTGGGACTATCTCTGGTGGGCAGGATTAAATCCTTACCTGATTCATTCAAATCATCAAGGAATGGATTATACTTCGCTCGTTGAAAAATCACAAAATGATGCCGTTCTTGATGTTCTGAAAAATCCGATATTACCAAATTTTCTCGAGGAAAACCAAAAAAACTACATCGTTTCAAATATTCAGGAAGAAATTGATGGTAGTATGTGCTGGAAGGTGACATGGCCTGGATTTGATAGTTTTTGGATTGATCCCAAAATTGGTTATGCAGTTCGCAAACGAGAATTTCATTGGGACGTTAATGAACCGTTGCGTTGTGTAGTGATATCGAAAGATTTTTCTGAAGTCATGCCTTCCTTGTGGATTCCTCGTATGCAAATTGTTGATCGTTATACTGATTATCGATTTACAAAGCCAGATCAATGGAACAAAATTCAACACCACTCAACTTATTTACTTGATCAAATGCGTTTCAAAGATATTCCACAAGACCTATTTGACATTCATTTGCCCGTCGGTACTGAAGTTATTGATGGATATCGAAAAAATACATATACCATCACTAATTCAGAGGCCGATCCATTTGCTGGACCGATAGAACATGGCATTAAAGTTGCGAATTTTCATTTTGTTCGCGCTTTTATGATCATTGTAGGTTCGCTACTGATCTTATTTGTGGTGTATGCCAAACTCTTTAATCGGCGTTAGTGTTGTTGACTATTGATTTTTGAAAAAATCTTGGGCAGTCCGAGGTTTGCGAAGTGATTGAGTATTTTGCATCTTATTTTTGATTCCGTTTTTTGATTGGGAAGTAATCGGTTTTTCAAATGCGATCCGAAACATGTTTTCATTCGGAACATCGCGGTCTCGGCCAGCGAACGGCGGTGGTAGCCGATTCGTTTTTTCCAGCCTTTGCGACCGTATTTGCGAATGCCGCGAATCGCTTCGTCACGCGGCAACGGCAGCAATTTGCTGTTACCGTGTTGCTTGATCTTCGCATCTCATCGCGGCGGAATGATCGGAGCGATCTTGCGTTTCGACAACTCGCCGTAAACCTTCCATTTGTCATATGCCCCATCGCCGTAAAACTTGCCGACCTTGTTGGGAACTTTCTCCAACAGATCCGGAACTTCCGCAGCGTCATCGGTCGCTTTGTCCGTCAGATCGTCCGCCACGATTTCCTGCGTTTCGGGGTCAACCGCCAAATGAAGCTTTCGCTATGTTCGATGTTTTGCCCAACCGTGTTTTTTCACTTTCCACTCGCCTTCGCCGAACACCTTCAAGCCGGTGCTATCGACGACAACATCGATTTTACCTTTTTTGTTGGTCCGCAGGATCGAAACACCAAGTTTCGCCGCTCGTTTGCACAACGAAGTGTAATTCGGAACCGCAAGGTTGAGTTGCATGATCGTGAATACCCAACGCCCGAAGCCTTCGGTGTTACGATAAGGCAGTCGGAACAGTTCCCGCATCGTCAGCAGTGTCTCAATGGCCAAGTTGCTGAAGACAAAGGGGTGTCCTTGGCCTTGTTCGGCGTTGTCGTGTTACCATTGTTCGAGGATTTCGCGGGAAAACCAAAAAGTGATGTCACCTCGGTTGACCAGAGACTCGTTATATTTTGCCCAATTTCTGATCTTGTAAGTCGATCTCGCTACGTTTGGCATCGTTTGCTCCATAAAAAGGTCTTGAAAGTCCCATTCACAATACCTAATACAAACAAAATGATGAAAATTTCTGAGGTTTCTAATATTTAGTCAACAATACCATCGGCGTTACTGATTTTTTATATTGCCCGTCTCAAAAGAAATTGAACGGACATATAGTACAATTACAAACAAAGAATGAAATGAAATATATCGCATTATTTACTTGTACATACCTTGTTCTCGCTTTGAATTCCAACCAACTATGGGCCAGTGTTACTATGCAACAAAGTAACCTGCCTAATGAAGATACTTTGAATTGGATACCGGAGTGGCTTGATAAAGGAAGTTGCGGCCCAAACGCTCTTTATATTCTTATGAATCTTGAAGATAAAAAAATTTCTCTTCAAGAGGTAAAACAACATCTTCCTTTTGATTCTACTACAGGTTGTACATTGGAAGAAATGAAAGTAGCTGCAGATTTACTCGGATTTCCGGTTGAAGTTCATTTTGTAAAGCCAAGCGATTTGTCAAAGGTGCCAAGACCTTTTATCCTTCATGGTATTACAAGTCGAGAACAAAAACTAGGCCATTTTATTGTCGTTGTTGATTACAATAGCAAAAATCATAATTATGCACAAATTGATCCAATACGAGAAAGATTTTCTTGGAATCACGAATCGTCGATAATGCATAATTTTAGTGGATATGTATTGTTACCCAAGATGTCGAAAGCTTTGTTTTGGGATCGTGTTTCGTCTTTTTCATTAATTGCTACAGGTATTATCCTTTTGGCAATGTATTTGAAATGCTTTAGGTATATTTCTTCACAAAATATTCGTAACTGTTGTGCTCCTCCAACGATTGTCAGCAACCAGAAAAATGAAAACCACGAACAATAAACAGCTGGCATAAAAACAAACAAAATGGAACCCGGTGGAGAAATTGAAATGGTCGGTGGTGTATGATTTCAAACACGAAAAAATAACGATCGTTTTGGACGACTTGGATATGTATATTGATGAAACGTTATACGAAATGTCCCAACCGGAGTGCCACCGTGAAATTCTCCGACATTGTTAGTTTGTTTACAGGATTAGAACTAAACTACGACTGGCTTCCGCCGATCGTAGTTCAGTTGCAAGCTCTGTTTTGACGCAACCAGTTTATTGATAAATAGTTAAGTTTATTATTGATTAGGAAACAACGCCATTTTCAAGGATAAAACATGAACAACAAATTCAAACGACGAACATTTTTGACAGCCGTGACGGGAACACTACTTGGCACCCCGGTTGCCCTTCGATTTTTTCGGAGTGATTCCGGAAAACACGGGCAGAAGGTACACCATTTCACGCAAGAATTGAACCGGTTACAGACGTTGATGCGCGTCCCGATCACACCATCGAATGGACCATCTTCGTTTTCACTGGATTTGAATCCGCCTGTCGGACAGGAGTGGAAATATATTGTTTTTGCGCCATCGTTTTTGCCGGGTAATTTTTCCCAGACATTGGGAGGCGAACCGGATGTCTTTCTGATGAAAGAAGGTGTTCTTTCCGTCAACAAAACCCATGCCGGGCAAATCGTCTTGACAGGCAGGGATACGAATTTTTCGATCTGTTCCCCCACGCATACGGAGGAACGTCCGCAGAATGAAATTGTCCTGCTTGCCGAAGACGGAAACCTGTATCCTGCGACACCGAAAAATAGCACGATGACTGTTCCTCCCGATGAGCAATTTTCACACCTCCTCCCTTTGATTGGTGCCCCGAAAAAATTGACGATCTGTCAAAAATGGAAATCCAACATTGGTCGCGTTAAGCCGTTCGAGGATTGTCCGACGGAATATGAAGTTGTCGGTTTCGCGGAAGTGGACGGACGAAAAACGATCCACATTCGATTTGAAGGCCATACCCCGAACGTTGCACATTTACCCGGCGGCAATTCACAGAAACTCGACAAAGACACCAACATGACAAATACGCATCAAGGTAGTACATATTTTGATCTGGAAACCGGCTTGCTGGTTCGCCAGGAGACTTCAATGACCACGGTTTATCACAGCCGGGAGTTCGCCAGCCAAAACGGTTTGACAGTCAACGCTCAATTTTCCATCCAGTTTTTCCATGCTTGATTCAACGTTGAAAACCCCAACAATGACCGATGGGTGTTGGTTTCCATCGGACGAAATTGGCCCGGATCCGATTTTTCGTTTGGCGAAATATCGCCGAATGAGTACGGAGTTCGGCTATCTTTTGCGTCACTATTGGATGCCGGCCACAAAACTGACGTGGTCCATCCAAATCAGGCAAACCGTACCCGACCTCCCGGTGCTTGAAGTCGAAAAATGGACGGAACACCGGATGGTCAAATGCGATGCCGATCAATGCGTCTGGCGTGAAAAAACCCTGAAAAAAGGTTTTAACAGTGAATTCCTGATGTCTTTTTCGCGACCGCGAACGACCGAATATATTTGCACCTACGATCGATCCCAACAAACTTTTCAGTGCCAAAATATCAAGCGGTTTATCCCCTTTCCAGAAAAGGAATACGACGCAAGAAACGAAGCATTCATGCAGCAGCCGATTTTGACGCCTTTGATGCCGATCCCCGTCGGGTTTACATGGCATGTCCGTAACGACGAAGGGTACATGGAGTTCACATTGGAGTCCGCGAAGGACATCGACGGAATGACTGTTCTATTTATCCGGCGCAAGGGGAAGATGCTGTTTGACAAGTTGTACACTTCGAAAATGCCCGAACGATTTCCTTATCATGTGATCCGGGAAGGATCGACCACGTATGCACTGGAACGTTCCCTGGTTCTGGAAGACCGTACTTATGATTGTCTCAAATCCCTCGGCAATCACCGCTTCGCCGAGGGACTGGAGACATGGACCACAACGCAACTGATCCTGTCGGAGTTGACTGAATAGATGCTCGCACCACTCTTTACGAAATATCGGACGGAAAAGAACAACTACCTTTACGATTGCGGGACGGGCCGGATCGTTACGGTGGATGAGGTGATTTATGCGATCATCGACGATTTCGGTATTCACACGGACGAAGAGATATTCCTCAAGTATAAGAAACCGTTTGGAAAGAGAAAGCTCAAAACCGCGTTGAAAGAGATTCGGCAAGCCATGCAAAAAGGGGTGTTGGCCCCCCATGACCCGGCGGAACTGAGTTCGGTGGATGTCGTGGCATACCGCCAGAAGCAGTATCCGACCGGTGTTTTCTGGAAACGGAACGGTGTCTTGCTGGTTCTTGGAGTCACGGAACAATGCACTTTGTGCTGCGATTACTGTTGTTTCAGCGGAAACTTTGAAGGACAGCGAACGCACAGCCATAAGTCAATGTCTTGGCCAATTGCCAGGAAAGCCGTTTCGGATTTTTTGGACAACGACCAGGTCGGAGACGGAACCTGCCCGATCACGTTTTACGGTGGTGAACCACTCCTGGAATTTGAGCTTATCAAACATTGTGTCGAGTATGCGGAAACCAAAGCGGCAACACTCGAAAAACAGGTGCAGTTCTCCGTGACCACCAACGGAACCTTGTTGAGTGACGAAATCGTCGATTTTTTGGTCGAACATGATTTTTTCGTCCTGATCAGTCTTGACGGGCCGAAAACAATCCATGACCGATACCGTGTGTTTCCAGACGGAACGGGTTCTTTCGACCTAGTGGAAAAGAATCTGCATCGTTTTGCACAGCGTTATCCCGAATTCAAAAAAAGAGGACTCAACGTAACGCTGACGCCACCGCTTGCCTTGGAAGCGACGGCGCAATTCGTAGAGAAACTCTGTCCGGATTATCCGATCAGTCGGGTGGCCGTGGTCAATACCGGCACGGAATCCCGCTTCCGTGACCGCGCTGCCAGTCCGACGCAATATGGTTGCCATACGACATGCAGCCATCTTCATGCGCCGGATGATTCCTTCCGCAATTTCGGTCCCGAAGACCACCGGCAGTTGAAGGAATGCTGGAATACTTGTATGCGGCAGATTTCCGAACTTGGCGTCACCCAGGCTCGTGAACGTAACCCGTTTGTTATGATGCTCTTCGAGCAGCAAATTGCCTTTTATCATCGGCGTCGCGTGACCAATGAAAAGTGCGACTGGTATTTTTATATTCCTTGTGTCCCCGGTTTGACGCGGCGGTTTTGTGACGCGGATGGCAACTATCGGGTTTGCGAGCGAGTTGACTATTCCGACGTCTACCGGATGGGCAATGTCTGGGACGGCCCCGATCCGACACAGTTGATTCGGATTATGGAAATGCGCAGGCACATTGGGGATTGCGCAAACTGCACGGCTCTCAAGGTTTGTGACATCTGTTATGCAAAAATTCCCGGATGTGACTCGCTTAATGATGGATTCGACCCGATGTTCGATCTGCAATGTCAGCAAACGCGGAAAACGGCAAACGAGATGTTGCGTACCTATACGGAGATCATGGAAACCAACCCCGATGCGTTTGCGATCCCGACCATCCAAGATTCCCCTCCCACCAACAAACTCAGATTCGGTACATTGGCCCCAATGCCGGGTGAAAACGATTTATCAGTAATGAAACGCGAGGAACTTCCCTCGGCTTTTATCCCTCTTTTGAATAAATAAGGTTGTGACATGTCAATTAAATTTACGAAATATCACGAATTCGATCCAGGCATCGAATATGAAATCCTCCCGAACCCTCTTGTCCCGGAAGAAGTCCATTGCTGTAAGTGCGTTGAAGGAGACTTGTCGCTTTGCCAAAACGAAACGTCATTTGGGGCTTTCGCAACAACTGCTGCTGCCCATACAGTTGCATATTGGTACGCCTGATCATTCATAAATTGTCGATCGGAGAGTTGCAAGAACAGACATGATAACCAAAAAAGCCAGGATATTCACCCACCAGCGATACCCCGGTTTTTTCAGGTTGAACCAAAGCACTCCGCCCCAGCATAACGCGAATCCGATCAGTTCCATGAAGGCACAGATGGGACGCGTGTTCACCAGGCAAAGGTGCAACAACGCGGGGGCCATTGTGAGAATAACAAAAACAGCCATGTAGAGGATTTCCCATAATAGACGATATGGCAACGATTTCGCGGTTGCAGATAACGGGTATTTCGTGGATTCATCTGTGGAAATTGTGAGGAAGTGGCGGAAGAGAAAAATCATCCCTGTATGAACAATGATGACGCCCATTACCAGTATCAATGTTACCATAACAATGGTACTGGCGATGTTCTGATCGCCCGAATCAATACTCGATTGATATGCCGGAAACATCCCAATTGCCACAAACAACGCAACAAAAATCAATAACAGAACCGTCAAACCGATGAATCCCCTGTGTATGAGCCGGTTCAAGGATTCATGGCTTAATGTGATTGCGTTTTGGTTTTTCCATAATTTTCGGTAATGCCTGTTGACTTTCAGCAAATACACGGAAGCAACCAACATAAAACAGAGGTTAAACGTAAATGTAAAAGTACCCCATGCTTCCCATCCGCAAATGAGACCAACAACTCGCCCGAGGAGTAAAAAAGCGATGGGAGTAACTGCGATTGCACAATAACAGCAGAAAAGGTGCTTGACGAGCCAGCGTCGTAACACGGCATTTGGGGCATCATAGACAAGGGCTACGCCACATGCCTGGCCACCGATAAAAATGGACATGACCCAGACAAAAGGAAGGGCGATGGTCATAAAAATGGAAGACATCATGCTGATAGTAGTGGTTGTTGCGCCAGCAGTAACGGTCGCGGTTTCCGTGACTTGAGCGGCATTATTGGTTGCCGTTTCCAAGACGGTTGAAGTGGTTTCAGGCAACGAGGTTTCCATCGTTTCCTGCCAGCGGGCATACACATTGTTCCATTTACTGCCGTCAACCGGATGAAGTAAACGAATAGCCAGGAAAGCGACGAGCAGTTTTGGGGCTTTGGCGGAAACAAATTCCCTGGCTCGTGCCAGACGATACTTGACAGTGCGTTCCGGTGTGTCAGTTATTCGAGCGATTTCTGCAATGGTAAGTTTTTCAACCTCGTGCATCATGAAAAATTCACGATACTCAACCGGCATGGAACACCAGATTTCATGGGCTTTCTGATACTCTTCTTTTGTAATGGCCTGTTGCGCAGGATCACCTTCTGAAAATAGTGCGTGTACTGAAAGCAGTTTTATATCATAGTAGGCTCTGCATGTTTTTTGGGAAAACACATGCTTCCTTTTCATCATGCGATATGTGTTAGTCGCAATTCCGGTAATCCAAGCTAAAAAACATCTGCCTTCTTGATATGAAGGGAAGGAAGCACTCACCTGAAGCATGGTCTCCTGAAGAAGGTCGTCCTGGTGTCCTGGATGATCCAGGATGCGATTGAGACGAACCAAAAATTTTTCATTATGTTGCTTCAACAAATCATCAAGGCGGTGCTTCTCATGCATCGTGAGTTTGACGTTTTTATTCTGGCTCATGAGATGTGGATTTTCAAAGAGATGATTGTTAGCCCGAATAATTCACAGGGTTGGTCATTTTAAAAATGGCCGTTGTGTTAAAATGTAGTTACCATAACGACAGGACAACCGGACATGATGCCAACCTCCATCGGAAAAGCCGCCAACCACCGATGGGGGAAAGGGGGAGGTGTGCTCCGACCTCGCCTCAAAGGGACACGTCCACTCAAAAAAATGAATAGCACGACTTAAAATCAAACGTAAAAGGCAAGTCTCAACAAAACGCGACCCGACAAATAGACGTGTGAAATATCCGGGTTAGTACTGCGAAAAGCTACATTCCAATTATGCATCAAAATTTCAATAATTCCAGTGGTATCTCCAGGAGAACTGCAGTCCGTCCCCAAGTTCCACACGCTCCTATCATGCGAAGCCAAGTTTTTTAGCGGTTTTTCTTGGATTTGCGTGGCATTGTTCGCGGATTTCGCGGAGGGTTCGTTCTCCCTGCCACATCAATCGGGTCAGTGATACGGCGATATTCGTCAGCACCGTCCAGGTTTGCCCCCAGCCGTTGCCCTTCACAACGTGTTTGTCCTCCTCATATTCACGGTCTTTTTGCAAATGCAGACAGTTTTCAACCTCCCAATGCCTCAAAATCAAATCCTGAAACTGCGCCGCCGAAACCTCTTGTGGGTCAAGACTGCTCATATAATAGCGCGTTTCAAAAACCGGAAGCTCCCCCTTGCGGCGGATTTCCTTATCAAGACGCAACAACGACCGACAGCCGGGAATGCCCAACTCCTCACGTACCCGATCCGCCGCCCATCGCCTCACCCACAAGTTGCGAATCTCAACAGCCCCCTTTTTTTATTGACCTTGCGGTCATTCGGCTCCTGTTGCGGGGCATCTTCAAATGTCATCTTCATCTGCTCCAAAACTCTGCCCTGATTTTCCTTCACCTGAACCAGATAGTCCCGATGATATTCCTGAATCGCCTGCAACAGCGGACGCTGGGCGAAAATCGCATCGCCGGTCAACAATTTTAGACATGGGTACATCGTGAAAAGTTCTCCGAGATGCTTCTTCAAACAGCCCGGCTCGTTGGTTTTATCGCCGTGAACCGACCAACTGGCCAAGTGCTGCTTGACGGTATGGGCAAAGACGTTGAGGATATGAATCGGATCGCCGTTTTCGTCTTTCATTTGCTTGGCGGTTTTGCCATCGACGGCGGCGACAAGCGGCGTTTCCGGGTAAATCGCGTTCAGAAAATCGCTGAACGCCTTTTG
>Ga0082212_10001329_pt1 | contig 36461 bp, 29 predicted proteins | sample TergutNt197P3_FD_71548 | JGI IMG/M metagenome (GOLD analysis project Ga0082212, IMG submission 71548) | Neocapritermes taracua P3 segment gut microbial communities from Petit-Saut dam, French Guiana - Nt197 P3 | ecosystem: Host-associated > Arthropoda: Insects > Digestive system > Gut ...
CTGCGCCGCGTTTACAACCGGCACGCCGATTTGAGACAAGGCCGCGAACATTGCGGTTCCCGCCACGCCGGAAGCGACGCCTTGAAAAAATTCCCTCCGGTCGTTTGCACCTTTTTCGTCATTTGTGGAACTCATGTCATTCACTCCTTTTCAAACGCAAAAAAATCAATTTTACTATAGACTTTCGTGAAATTAAAACAGTTGTTTTTGACAGGAAATTGATCTATGCGCCGTTTAACTCTGGAACAATACGTCGATGGCATCCTGCGCGGGGATCGCGTGATTCTCGCGCGGGCGATTACCGTTATTGAAAGCGAGCATCCCTCGGACGGGGAGCTTGCCGAGCAAATACTCGACCGCCTGCTGCCACATTCGGGCAATTCCAGGCGCGTCGGCATTACTGGCGTACCCGGCGCGGGTAAAAGCACTTTTATCGACGCGCTGGGAATGTTTTTGATTCATGAATACGGCGAAAACCTTGCCGTTCTGAGCATTGATCCATCAAGTCCGATTTCCGGCGGAAGTATTTTGGGCGATAAAACCCGCATGGAACGGCTGGCAGCGGAGGAACGGGCTTTTATTCGCCCCTCGCCGTCGCGTGGACATCTGGGCGGAGTGGCGCGTCGCACACGTGAAACCATGCTCCTGTGCGAAGCTGCTGGATACCGCAATATTTTCGTCGAAACAGTGGGTGTGGGCCAGTCCGAAACGGCCGTTCGATCCATGACCGACTTTTTCCTGTTGCTGATGCTTGCCGGCGCGGGGGATGAATTACAGGGCATTAAGCGCGGTATTATCGAGATGCTGGACGGTATGACGATCACCAAATCCGACGGTGACAACAAACCTAAAACTGAACGCGCTCGCGCCGAATACGCACAGGCGCTGCATCTTTTTCCTGCTGCGGCCGACGGATGGACGCCGCCTGTCCTGACATGTTCATCCATTACCGGCGAAGGACTCGCCGAAGTCTGGCGGATGATTCTTGATCATCGACAACTGACGGAACGCAACGGCTTTCTTGCAGAACGGCGCAGTCGGCAGGCGCTCGACTGGATGAATGAACTGCTGTTGATCGGTATTGAGGAGTCTTTCCGCAATGATCCGAAGGTTGCAGTGCGGCTGCCGCTGCTCGAGGAGAAAGTCCGTCTTGGTTCCATCACACCATTTGCCGCAAGCCGGGATATTCTGCGCCTGTACCGTTAGGGAAACGCTGATTTATGGAGTGCGGGAGCATGCCGCCGTGCTCTATATAAACGAATTAATCAGCGCTTCCTTTAGGATAGGATTGCGCCGTTGAGCGTATGCAAAATCTCCTGGCCGAACTCACGCGCGCGCCAGCGGCGCATTCCGGGAAAAGACATGAGTTCTTCAATACCGGCGGGCGGCGCTGCGGCCAGGTTTTCCAGCAGGTTGGCAGGGAATACGACACCCACGGGGAGTTTAAGTTTTTCCGCTTTCCCCTGCCGCCACTTTTTTAACAGTTCAAGCGAGTGCCGCGTGGCTCGGCCGGGAGGCTTCGCAGACGGGCGCGGAGGACGCTCCAGAATCGCAGGATCCCCCTCGCCTGCGGCCGCGATAAGATCGACGATTTCTGCGCCGAACCTGCGCGCCACCCGAAAGGAAACACCCGGTCTTTTAAACATTTCCTGTGCGGACAGTGGAGGCCGTCGCACGAGATCCGCCAGTACCGAATTATTCATTACCTTGAAAGGCGGAGCGTCAAACTTTCGCGCAGCTTCATCGCGGAACAGGTACAGCGCGCGCAGCGCCAGGCGCTTTCGGACGTCAAGCGCGTGAAATCCCTTGATACGGCGAAAGCCTTCCTGATCAAATTCTTTCTCCGAACGTTCCACAGCGGCGGCGGCGGCGAATTCTTCCACCGCCCATTCCAGCCTGCCTTTCAAACGCAGTTCCTTTTCCAGTACGTCGCGCAGTTTGAGCAGATGATGCGTGTCCATGGCCGCGTATTCGAGCTGTTCGGCGAGCAGCGGACGTTGCGACCAGTCGTCGCGCTGGCAGTTTTTGGGATGGTGGACGCCGATCAACGTTTCCATCATTGTGCCGAGGCCGAGAAATTCGTATCCAAGCAGCGAGCCGGCAAGGTGCGTGTCAAAAATATTCGCGAATGTGAAATCGTAATCGCGGCGCAGGCAGAAAACATCGTATCCGGCGGCGTGAAAAACCTTTTCGATCAAAGGATCGGATATAAGCCGCCCAAGTTCTCCGACCACAGTAACCGTCAACGGATCGATAATAAAAGTTTCGTTGTCGGTCGACAGTTGCAGTAAGCAGACTTTTTCAAAATAGTGGTACAGGCTGTCGGCTTCCATATCAAGGGCTATCCGACGCGCGCCGCGGATGCGATCCATCATGGCGTGGAAACACTCGTTCGTGGACACCAGCGTATACGGAGGCGGAGATTGCGATTTTGGGTTGCCGGTCTGATCTTTCATAACGGCTTTCAATGTTACAGATTCCACCTCAAATAGTCCATTTATTCAGATATTCAGCATTTCCTTAAACGACGCAGTCGCGCGACAACTTTATCAAGAATTTCCAGCACCCTGTCGATTTCGGCTTCCGTGGTGAAGCGGCTAAGACTAAAACGCAGGGAACCCTGTACCACTTCCGGTCGCAATCCCATTGCCGCCAATACATGCGAAGGATCGATGGAACCGGACGCGCAGGCGGATCCAGTTGAAACGGCAACGTTTTCCAGATCAAGCGCAATTACGGCAGCTTCGCCTTCCAGGCGGTCGAACGAGATGTTTGAGATATTAGGCAGCCGGGCGCCCGCTTCGTTGTCGCCGTTGACACGCGTACCGACGATTTGCGCCAGTATATGCCGCTCAAATCGATTACGCATTCCACCGACGCGATCCGCCATTTCGTAAAGATGTCCGGAGGCAAGAAGCGCCGCTATGCCAAATCCGGCGATTGCCGGGACGTTTTCAGTACCGGCACGACGTTTGCGTTCCTGCGAACCACCGGTTATATAAGAAGAGAGTTTCGTTCCTTTCCGGATATAAAGAACGCCGATTCCTTTTGGGCCGTGAAGCTTATGGCCGGACAGCGACAGCATGTCCACGCCAAGTTCTTCGACATTTACCGGAATTTTCCCGGCGGACTGTACAGCGTCGGTGTGAATCGGAACGCCGCGTCTCCGGGCGATTTCCACGATTTCGCTTATCGGCTGAATCACGCCTGTTTCGTTGTTGGCGTGCATCACGGAAATAAGCAATGTCGTATCGCGTATGGCTTCGTCAATCGCGACGACATCCACGCGACCGGAAACATCCGCCGGAACATATGTAACTTCCGCGCCGGCGGCTTCCATTGCCTTGCAGGTCGTGAGAATCGCCGGGTGTTCGATTCGCGTCGTTATGAAATGAGCTCCGGGTCGCCCACCGGCTGCGCGCCACGCGCCCCAGAGCGCACAGTTGTCGGATTCCGTGCCGCCGGAAGTAAAAACCACTTCACGCGTGTCGGCGCCCAGCAGCGCGGCAACGCTGCGGCGCGCATCATCAACGAGCCGGCGCGCATCCTGTCCGAAAAGATGCACTGAACTCGCGTTGCCGTAATATTGCCTGAAGCATGGCAGCATCGCCTCAACGACACGCTCGTCCACCTGTGTCGTCGCACTGTTATCCATGTAAATTCTTTCATTCATAATCCATCAGAATAACATATCGTTTATATATGGTTATTATGGGTTTTGAGCCGCCTCGCAGTTTTACGAAATATCGGGGTGGATTTTTTATTTCGGCGATGGTATAAACATCCCGCTTTTTAACGACATGTGCCGGGGTAGCTCAGTCGGTAGAGCAACGGACTGAAAATCCGTGTGTCGACGGTTCAATTCCGCCCCCCGGCACCACCTTCTTTTTCAAGGAAACGCTGATTAATTTAATCTAATACAGTCCATTAGGGGTACCCATGTTTGAATCCGCGGAACTCGGACATAAGATCGATAAAAAAACTTTTAATATCGAAGTACAGAAACTGCGGGCAGCCTTGCTGGACGCGCAGTTCGAGCTGCGGGAGAAAGGAAAATTCCAAGTGCTCGTGCTCATCAGCGGCGTGGACGGTGCGGGCAAAGGAGAAACCATCAACGCTCTCTACGGCTGGATGGATCCGCGCTATCTATCCGCGCGCGCCTTTTCTACGCCTACCGATGAAGAAGCCGCTCATCCCTTCATGTGGCGCTTTTGGCGCGGACTGCCGCCGAAAGGACGCATGGGAGTCTTTTCCGGGTCGTGGTACTCCATGCCTATCCGACGGCGTATAAATGGGGAAATCAACCAGGCGTTTTTAGATCAGCGTATCGACCAGATAAACCGCTTCGAAGCCATGCTGGCGAATGAAGGTGCTTTAATTTTGAAGGTCTGGCTCCATCTCACGAATGAGGATAGAAAAAAACGCTTCAAGGCGCTGGAAAAAGATCCACGCACCGCGTGGCGAGTGACGAAGGAAAGCTGGAACAGCCTTAAGACCTATGACAAATTCCACAAAATAGCTTCTCATGTACTGCGCCTGACAAATACATCATGGGCGCCGTGGATAGTCGTTGAAAGCGCAAACGATCGCTACCGCTCGCTGACGGTCGGTAAGCTGGTGCTTGATGCGCTGCAAAAACGGCTCACGGATACTAAAAGGCGTGAATATACGATTTCGCCCCCGATTTCGCCCCGAACAAATTCGCTGGACGTACTTACGGCGCTTGATCTCAGCCAAAGTCTGGAACGCAAAGCATACCAATTGCGTCTTGCCGAAGCACAGGGACGGCTTTCCGAACTTGTCCGTTTGCCGGAATTCAGGAAGCATTCGCTGATTCTCGTTTTCGAGGGTTCGGACGCAGCCGGAAAGGGCGGCGGCATACGGCGGCTGGCTGCCGCGCTTGATGCCCGCCAGTACCATATCACGCCCATCGCCGCGCCGAGCCAGGAAGAACTGGCGCATCCATATCTGTGGCGTTTCTGGCGACATGTACCTAAAAAGGGGCGAGTTGCGATTTTCGACCGTTCCTGGTACGGGCGGGTACTGGTTGAGCGCGTGGAGGGCTTTTGCAAGGAAACCGACTGGCTGCGTGCTTACGCGGAGATTAATGATTTTGAACATGAGCTCATGGCGGACGGCGCGATCATCCTGAAGTTCTGGCTGCAAATCTCTAAAGACGAGCAGTTGAGGCGTTTCAAGGAACGCGAGGCGACGGCGTTCAAGCGATACAAGATTACGGATGAAGACTGGCGCAACCGCGAAAAATGGGACGCCTACCATCATGCCGTCTGCGACATGGTGGAACGAACCAGTACCGGGTTGATTCCCTGGGTACTGGTGGAAGCCGATAATAAACAATTCGCGCGGGTAAAAGTTCTGGAAACGGTATGCGATAAGCTGGAATCGGTGTTACGGGTCGGCAAAAAGAAATAAAAATTAAGAAGTGAAGAAGCGGCTGCGGCTTGCCCGTATTCCAATGTCATGCTAATATTATAAGTTATTGTGCTTGCTTGCATATCCGGGAAGAAAATGCCAAAAAAGATGAATTCAACACGATTCGTAATACGGCGCGGTATTGCTTTTTTTCTTTGCGCCGCTCTTTTCTTAAGCGTCCCGGTTTCCGTAGCCCAGACGCTATTCACGCAATTTGGCTCGGCCTTCGGCGAAGAAAACATGGGAAGTTCGATTGAGCTTCCGGCAAGCCGTTCCGAGACGGCCGGGCAGACGCTTCAAAATGATCGTTCCCGGGCGGGCGAGGGCGCGGCGCAAATCTCCGTGGAATCACGGGAACGAAATTTTTTACCGGCGGCGCCCAGTGATTTTCAGCGCTTTATCGCTTCTTCTACCGGAAGCCTTCTTCCAATTTTCGGCGCGTCTTTCTTTGAAACGGCTTTCCCGTCGGTGGCCGGCATACCCGTACCGTCCGATTATATTGTCGGTCCGGATGACGAGATTATACTCCGCGTCTGGGGACAGCAGAATTTCGAACACTTGTTAACCGTTGACAGAAACGGCGAAGTTTTTATTCCCCAGGTTGGCGGCGTCACCCTGGCGGGTCTGCAATACCGGGAGCTTCCCGGTTTTCTGAAGGCGCAGCTTGGCAGGGTTTTTAAAGGTTTCGAGATCGGCGTCGGCATGGGGCGTTTGCGTTCCATCCAGATATACGTTGCGGGAAACGCCGTACGCACAGGCATACATACGGTTAGTTCGCTGGATACAATGGTAAACGCTCTGTTCGTTTCCGGCGGCCCGCTTCCGAACGGGTCCATGCGCCGTATTCAGTTAAGGCGAAACGGTCAATTGGTGACCGAACTGGATTTGTATGACCTGCTGTTAAGAGGCGACAAGACCGGGGACGCGCGCCTTCAGCCGGAGGACGTCGTTTTTATTCCGCCCGTCGGCCCGCAGGTAGCGGCCACCGGGAGCGTTAAAAAACCCGCAGTTTATGAAATAAAAAATGAAAAAACAGTCGGGGAGGTTATAGAGATGACCGGCGGATTCTCGCCGATCGCTAACAGGGAGCGCGCAACGATAGAACGTATTCGTGGCGGTATTTCGCGTGAAGTGATTGATCTCTTTCTCAACGACACGGGAATGAGAACGCCGATTGCCGATGGAGACCTTATTCAGGCGCTGACAATCGTACCGCGCTTTGACGACACGGTGACACTCCGCGGCAATGTTGCGAATCCCGGACGCTTTACATGGCGGCCTGGAATGAGGCTGCGCGATATAATTCCCGACAAAGAATCGCTGATAACCCGCGATTACTGGAAGCAAAGAAATTTGCTTGGAAACATCCCGAATGAAACCCGCGACCTGTGGAACGATGTAAGTTTAGGAAACGCCTCGGTGAACGACCCTCCCAGCATCATGGCCAACATCGTGGCCAACAGCGCGGCCAACAGCATGGCCAACAGCCCGCTCGATGCCTCGGCGAATTATTCGCCTAATACGGAAAAACCTCTGTTGGATTTGGACTATTTCACCAAACGCGAGCTTGAGGCGAGGTTAAGACCGGAAGAACGAATGGAGATGGAACTTAGGGCCGAGGCGGCGGCAAAGCCCGAACGAATTCGCGTTGAATCGCCTGTAGCTGATATTTACTGGGCGTACGCGGTGATAGAACGGCAGAATCCCGCGGATTTACTGACGAACCTGATTCCGTTTAATTTAGGAAAACTGGTGCTCGAAAACGACGAAAGTCAAAACCTGGAGATTCGCTCCGGCGACGTCGTGACAATTTTTTCCCAGTCGGATATCCTGCCGCCGCAAATGCAGCAAACGCGCACAATCAAACTGGAAGGAGAATTTAACGCTCCCGGCATTTATCCCGTAGCCCCGGGTGAAACGCTGGGGCACCTCTTCGCGAAAGCCGGAGGCTTGACGCCGCAGGCATACCTTTTCGGCACGGAGTTTACGAGGGAATCGACACGCCGCGACCAGCAAAGGCGTATGGAACGATATGTAATGGAACTTGAACAAAGCCTGGAATCAGCGGCAAGGAATCGTATGGCGAATGCCTCCGACAGCGGGGCGGTAGCCGGCATTTCCATGGAGGTTGAAAATCAGAAGCGCGCGATCGAACAAATCCGACTGATGCGGTCAACCGGCCGGATTGTTCTGAATTTGCAGCCGGATAGCAACAACTTCTCCGAAATATCCGGCCTTACGCTGGAAAACGGAGACGTATTCATGGTTCCGCCGCGGCCTTCCGTAGTCAATGTAATCGGGGAAGTGTATAACCCTAATTCCTTTATTTACGACGGCTCACGCCAGGTGGATGAATATCTGAAAATTGCCGGGGGATATACCCGGAGCGCCGACAAAAATCGCGCGTACATCATTCGCGCCGACGGTTCGGTGCTTCCCAGACAGAGCGTAAAAAATTTTTCCAGGCTGAAGTTGAACCCCGGGGATTCGCTGGTCGTTCCGGAGTATTTGATGAAAATGACGTTCCTCCGAGGATTGCGCGACTGGTCGCAGGTGATTTCGCAATTCGGATTGGGCGTTGCGGCCATCAACGTACTGCGCTGATAAATGGAGAATGTTTTGGTAAACGAGATCGATTCCAGGCTGCCCGGCGACCGCCGGGAAGAAGATTCCGACGAGATCAGCATTCTCGATCTTCTTCTCGTACTTGCCGCCGGTAAAAAACCGATCATCGCGCTTACGTTTTTATGCGGGGTCGCGGCGGGTGTTATCGCTTTTATAACGCCTGCAACCTATACGGCGACCGCCACAATTTTGCTCCCGCAACAGCAATCGTCGTCCTCCGCCGCCATGCTGGGGCAGTTGGGCGGTCTTGCCGGATTGGCGGGGCAGAGCCTCGGCATAAAAAATCCCGCGGACTCCTATATCGGTATTCTGGAAAGCCGAACCGTGGCGGACGAAATGATCAGGCAATTTGAGTTGCAGGAATTGTACGAGGCAAAATATCCGTCGGATGCCAGAAGAACCCTGAAAACCGCATCGGTGTTTAAAACAACCGATTCAGGCATGATTGATATCTCGGTCAAGGACAAGGATCCGCAGCGCGCGGCGGATATGGCAAACGCCTACGTGGATCTTCTGAAAAACCGTAACAACGAACTGGCGGTGACGAACGCTTCCCAGCAGCGGGTGTTTTTTGAAAAACAGTGGGAAGAAACAAGGGATCGATTGACCGAAGCGGAATGGGACTTGAAAAATTTTCAGGAACAGAGAGGTGTCTTTCGGGTCGATAGCCAGCTTGAAGCCGTTATACAATCAATGGCCCAGGTGCGCGCCAATATTGTATCGGCAGAAGCGAATCTGGATCGTCTGAAAACCGGAGCTACCGTTGGAAATGCCGAAGTACGGCGACAGGAGGCGTTTCTGGATTCATTGCGCGCGGAGTACCGTAAGCTTGAGGAGCAGGACGCGAGCCGTAATCAGAATGATCCCCTGCTGCCTACGTCCATGATGCCGGCGCTCGGACTGGAGTACGCGCAAAAACTGAGAATAGTTAAATACCAGGAAGCGTTGTATGAAATTATGGCCAAGTCTTATGAGGCGGCACGGCTCGACGAGGCAAAGGAATCGCCGCTTATCCAGGTTGTGGATGGAGCCATTCCGCCTGATAGAAGATCCGCGCCAAAGCGAAAGCTCTACGTGCTGGCAGGTCTCCTGATCGGCGGAATGACGGGTGTGTTTATCGTATTTTTACGCCATGCCGCAAGCGATCCTTCGCAGGCCGACAAGGTGGCGGAATTACGGAATTTATTGAGCTTCGGATTGTTACGGAAACATTTATAAGAAATAATATGAATATAACAATTAAATTACCGATATGATTTCCTTTGGAAATAATTTATATGTGGATTAACAGCCTTTTGAGTTTTGTTTTGGCGATCGGTTTCTGTCTGTTGCTTATACCGGTTTTTCGCCGTTTCGGCGTCAAAATGCATATTTATACAACACCCGGCGGAAGGCATGTCAATAAATCGCCCATCCCGCGATTGGGCGGCGCGCCTGTTTTTATTTCGTTCCTTGCGGCACTTTGTGTAGTTTTTTTCGCAAATGGGTTTTTCCAATGGAATCTGCCGCAAATCGCGTCACAGTCAAGGCTGTTTCCCTTGATTTCAGGCGCAACCTGCATCTGGCTGCTCGGCCTTCTGGACGACGTAAGGCATATTCGGGCGCGCTACAAACTTTTGGCTCAAATTGCAGTGGCCGCGGGTATGTATTCGCTTGGATTGCAGATTCAGTCCATATATTTCCCCGTATTTGGCACCCTGAATCTTGGTGATTATTCTTCGCTGTTTACGATTTTTTGGATTGTCGGAGCGATTAACGCCATTAATCTGATTGACGGAATCGACGGCCTGTGTTCAGGCATTGTAATTTGTTCCCTCCTGGGAATTTTGTGGATGACGGTAATTTCCGGCGTCGATATGGGAATGATTATCTGTTTCGCCCTTATAGGCTGCATAATGGCGTTTCTCGTTTTTAATTCGCATCCGGCCACGATTTTTCTGGGAGACTCCGGCGCGTATTTTCTGGGATTCATGGTTGCCGCGACGCCTCTTTTCGTTGCCGCAAACAATTCTTCTTCTGGTCCGGGCGTTTTCCATGTTTCTTTTATTTTATTTCTGCTTGTTCCTATACTGGATACCGGTCTGACGATTCTCCGCCGGCGGATTACGAAAATACCGATGTCAACTCCCGACAGGGGACATTTGCACCACAGACTTCTTGACAAAGGCTACTCGCAGAAAAAGACCATGTCGATAATGTTTCTCTTTTCTCTTGTTTTCACGGCGTCCGGTATTACGATCGCCGTCGGAACCCGTTGGTTGGAGACGGCGGCTTTTGTGATCGCCGTAGCCACAGCTTACCTGATGCTGCGTTTATGCGGCGCGGGATCGTTAAAGGATTTGAGGGAAAAACAGGCGAAGCGCGTTACAAAAGCGGTTCGTTTAAAAGAATACGCACCGTCGCTTTTCTATAATCTGAGCGATGCCGCCGACTGGACGCAGGGGCAAAAAATTCTTGCCGATTTCTGCCTGAATACGAAAATGTGCATGGTGAATATTACCTGTCACAAACAAACCGGGAATTTCAATGCCTGGACTTGGCAAAACAAACTTACATCGCAGTGCCGCCGCCAGCCGCAAATAAGTAAAACCTACACGGTTTTCCCGGAGTCGCAAACTCTCCAAGCTCTCAATGGCGAGGTGTGCTACCAGTTTCATTTTTGCTGGGATTCCGAATACAGCACTATACAGAACGATACGGATGCGCTTTTAGAGATAATCTCAAAAACGGTTGGAAAAACCTGCCACGAAAAATTTTCCTTATCAGACATCGTATTTGAAAGAAATGAAGGCCGGATACTTTCGATGGGATGTTACCCGCAACCCCGAATACCTATAACATCCGCTGAAAAAATCCATGCGAGCGGTTTTTGATCTGGATGCATTTATCGGGCGCTGCGTCACAAAACGTGAGCGGAGCCTGCTTGCCGATGATCTCGCCATGCATGACAGGGAATTGCGCGCGTGCATTGACGGGGCGCGCGTTCTTGTAATCGGCGGCGCCGGGTCTATCGGCATGAGTTATGTCAAGGCATTATTGCGTTTTAAGGCGGCAAAACTGGTCGTTGTCGATGTCAGCGAAAATGAACTAACGGAGCTTGCGCGCGATCTGCGAAGTGCCGGAGAGTATAAAATCCCTGAAGATTTCGTCACGTATCCGGTTAATTTTGCGGATCATGTGTTTGCCCGGTTGCTCAGGGCGCACGGGCCTTTTGATATCGTGGCGAATTTTGCGGCCCACAAACATGTGCGCAGTGAAAAGGACATTTTTTCGATTGAGGCAATGATCGAAAACAATGTGCTTCGGGCACGAAAACTGCTCGACCTTTTATGCGCGGAACCGCCGCGGCATTTCTTCTGCGTCTCCACCGACAAGGCCGCAAATCCGGTAAATATTATGGGGGCGAGCAAGAAGCTCATGGAAGAACTGATCCTTGCTTACGCGGATCGCCTGACTGTAAAAACCGCGCGGTTCGCCAATGTGGCTTTTTCCAACGGGAGCCTGCCCTTTGGTTTCCTGCAGCGATTGCATAAACGGCAGCCCTGGGCCTGCCCGCGCGGAATCCGGCGATTTTTCGTGTCGCCCGAAGAGGCGGGTGAATTGTGCCTTCTGGCTTCGATTGTCGGCGAAAGCGGCGACATTGTTTTTCCGAAACTCGATCCCGCAAGCGACATGATTTCATTTGAACAGATTGCAATCAATCTGTTGCGCGAACTCGGCATGGAACCCGATCCCTGCGATACGGAAGACGAAGCGCGCGAGAAAATGAAAAATCGCAATTACGGAAACGCCGCCGGAAAATGGCCGGTGTATTTTTTTGAGTCCGACACCAGCGGTGAAAAAGCGTTCGAGGAATTTTACACGCAGGATGAAACGTTGGATTTTTCGAAGTTTATGAATCTGGGCGTGGTAAAGAACGCAAAGCGACGGCTCCTGGCGGGAATCGACGCGATTTTCGAGGAATTACGGCGGCTTTTCGAATCAAACGATGTGAATAAAGAAAAAATCGTAGCGGCTCTTTCAGATTACCTCCCTAATTTTTCGCACATCGAAAAGGACCGCGGACTTGACTCAAAAATGTAGAAATGTGTAACATGCTTAGTTGACCTGTACTCAGGGCGGGGTGAAAGTCCCCACCGGCGGTATCCCGACGAGAATCGTTAGGGGAGCCCGCGAGCGGTTTTATGAAGGAGACCGCAGATCCGGTGATAAGCCGGAGCCGACGGTGAAAGTCCGGACGGGAGAGGATAGGATTTTTATATCGTTTCGTATCGAACATCCTATGGCCGCGTATTCCGTCTGCGGCGGTTTTCCATCTCCTCTATTATTTCATGCAGAGACACGCAGGGTGCTGATTTATGGAGTGCGGCGGCAAGCCGCCGCAATGAAGGCGGGAGCAAGCTCCCTTACTCCATAAATCAACGTTTCCCCAAGCGCTGATAAATTTGCTGAGGGTATTATGAATTTTAATCTATTGGCTGAATTCGGCAATTCGAAGGAGCGCGTCGAACGGGCCGTTGAGGCATTGCGCGACGGTTCGGGCATACTTGTTACAGACGACGAGGGACGCGAAAACGAAGGGGATGTCATTTTCCCCGCGGAAAATATTACCGAAAGCCAGATGGCGATTCTTATCCGTGAATGCAGCGGTATCGTATGCCTGTGCCTGACTCCGGAAAAGGCGGATGCGCTGCGGTTGCCGCCTATGGTGCTTGAAAACGACAGTAAATACGGCACGGCCTTTACCGTTTCCATCGAAGCCGCAACCGGGGTGACAACCGGCGTTTCAGCTCACGACAGGGCGTTGACGATCAGAACCGCCGCTCGGATCGACGCAAGACCCGAGGATTTACATAGGCCAGGACATGTTTTCCCGCTGCGCGCCCGGGGAGGCGGGGTGCTTGAACGGCGCGGTCATACTGAGGCGACGGTCGACCTGATGCGTCTTGCCGGATTTCAGCCCTGCGGCGTACTTTGTGAGTTGACAAATCCCGATGGCACGATGGCCAGGCTTCCGGAAATAATCGCCTTCGGCAAAAAACATGGGATGCCTGTCATGACGGTGGAAGACCTCGCAAGCTACCGCACGGCAAGACGCGGGTAGCACGCACATCCCCGCCTGCGGAAAGCTGATAAGGCAACAAATTTTATTTATCATGAATGCATCGACTAAGAAAGCGCTGGTTAATTATCTGCGCGGGATGAAGCGCAAGGCGCACGGAGCGCAGGAACCGAGACATATATAGAAATATGTCGAGGTTACGAGCACCGCGCAACGCAGCGATTCGCCCGCACAGGTAATAAATCAGCGATTTCCTAAAACAATTATGTTAAAATATTCCGTTATCAAAGGGGGTGAACAATGAAAAGAGACGCCACTAAATGCCCGCTTTCGCGCAGGGCCTGTATTAACTGTTCCCTGTATCGGGGAAGGCATTATAACCTGTGTTTTCAGGATCATTATCGTGGGGACGACCGTAAGGGAACCGGCCCCATTCGAAGCATGGGTTTCCTTGCCGGGGCGCGTATCGTTAAAGGAAGCACAAATTAATATAATTAAGGGGGTCCAAACATCTAATGAAGGCCATTACCACTGATTTTGAATATCTACCCGCCACAACGATCGGGGAAGCGCTTGATCTGCTTTCCCAGCACAAAGACGATGATTACAAGATCATCGCCGGCGGCCAGTCACTGAATACCGCGATGAAGCACCGCCTGCTTACTCCCGAATATATAATAGACATCAAGGGAATATCCGAGCTGGACTACATCAAATACGACGACAAGGAAGGCCTGAAGATCGGCGCGCTTGCCACGCACAGTTCCGTGGAAAACTCCAAACTCGTCAAGGAAAAATACTCCATTCTTTCGGAACTTGAGGAAAACGTTGCGTCAGTCGAAACCAAGAACTGGGGTACCGTAGTAGGCGACCTGGTGAACGCCGATCCTGCCGCCGATCCGGCTCCGCCGCTTATCGCTCTTGACGCTTCGCTTACGATTGCGTCAAAAGACGAAACGCGCACCGTCTCCGCCGAGGAATTCGCCTTGGACTTCTTTGAAACGGTTGTTCAGCCGGGCGAACTGGTCACGGAGATTCAGATTCCCGCGCTTGCAAAAAACACGGGTGTTTATTTTACGAAATATTCCCAGCTCCATGGAGATTACGCCCTCGCGTCGGCCGCCGTTCTTCTTACTCTCGACGACAAAAAGGAAACCTGCGTAAACGCCCGTATCGGACTTGGGGGGGTAGGCGCCACTCCTATCCGCGCCGTCAATGCCGAAGCCGTTCTGAAAGGACAAAAGCTCACCGACGAGCTTTTCGCCAAGGCGGCCGAAGCCGCAACCGGCGAGATCAGCCCTATTACCGGAATTGAAGCGTCGGACGATTATAAACGGGAACTGGCGGGGACGCTCTTGAAACGGGTCGCCAAAGAAGCCCTGGCGCGCGCCAAGAAGGCTTAATCAAAGATACGGAGATACAGGGGATAAATCATATGAAAAAACATTTGAGTATAGTTGTGAACGGAGAACCCCGCGACCTTTTCGTCGAACCCAAAACATTACTGGTTCAGGTTATAAGGGAGCATTTGGGTCTCAAGGGGACGCACCAGGGCTGCGACAGCAGTTCCTGCGCGGCTTGTACGGTTATTGTCGAAGGCAAAGCCGTGAAGTCCTGTTCTGTTCTTGCGATGCAGGTTAACGGCAAACAGATTACGACCATCGAGGGGCTGGCGGAAGGCTCCAAACTGCATCCCATTCAGCAGGCGTTTATCGACAACTGGGCGTTTCAGTGCGGCTTCTGCACATCGGGCCAGATCATGTCGGCAAAGGCTCTGCTCGATGAAAATCCCGATCCGACACGGGAAGAAATTCAGACTGCGATGGACGGCCACCTGTGCCGCTGCACCGGGTATAACATGATTAACGAAGCCGTGAGGGACGCGGCGAAACGCCTTCAGGCACGCAAAGCAGGAAAGGGGGCATAAATAAATGAAATTAAAAGAATATTCCATTATAGGTAAGCCGACGCCAAACGTGGACGGCCCGGCGAAGGTAACCGGCGAAGCCCAGTATACGATCGACATGACCCTGCCGAACATGCTTTACGGCAAGCTTCTGCGCAGCCCGTATCCGCACGCCAAAATTATCAGCATTGATATCAGCGCCGCGGAGCAGCTTCCGGGCGTCAAGACCATCATTACCGGCAAGGACACTCCCGGCGGCAAATACGGCCTGTGGAGGCGCTTCCGTGAGCTTGCGGATCAGGAAGTTCTCGCGACGGACAAAGTCCGCTTCATCGGCGACCCGGTAGCCGCAGTTGCGGCCACATCGGAAGAAATCGCCGAACAGGCGCTGGATCTGATCGAAGTTGAATACGACCCACTGCCGGCCGTGTTTGATCCCATGGAAGCCATCAAAGACGATGCTCCTATGGTTCACGAAGATTTCCCAAGCAATATTAACGCGACACGCCACATTGAGTGGGGCAACGTAGACAAGGGTTTCGCCGAAGCGGATTACGTGCGCGAAGACCGGTTTGTCACGCAGCCAGTCCATCCGGCGGCGCTGGAAGTCCACAATTCGCTGGCCAGTTACGATAAAGGTACGGGCAGGCTGACCGTGTGGTCTTCCACGCAGTCTCCGTACTTTTTGCAGTTAGGGCTTGCAGACGCACTGAAACTTCGTGAAGGCGACATACGTGTTATAAAGCCGCACGTAGGCAGCGGCTTCGGCGGTAAAAACTCTACGATGCCCGATTCTGTCAACGCCGCGCTTCTTTCGATGAAAACAGGCCGTCCGGTCAAAATCGTTTACAACCGCGACGAAGATTTTACCACCACCGAACACCGCACGGCGCAACACATGGCCATCAAAATCGGCCTGAAAAAAGACGGCACGATCGTCGCCATGGAAGTAAAAACCATGGTTAACGGCGGTGCGTTCACCGGACTCGGCGCCACGGATCTTTATCTGACCGGTACGTTTATCACCATGCCGTACAAGATTCCCAACTACCGCTACGACGGCGTCCGCACCTATACAAACACGGTGTGGGGTACGTCGATTCGCGGTTTCGGTTCCGTACCGGGGAAATTCTGTTCGGAAACCCAGCTTGACCGGGCGGCGAAGGCTATAGGTGTCGATCCGCTCGTGATACGAAAAATTAACGCCGTTTATCCCGGCTACGAAGCGCCGGGGCAGTATACCTTTGAAAGCTGCGGCCTGATGCCCTGTATCGAACAAATGGAAACCCGCGTAAAAGAGAAATGGCCGACACTGAAAGAAGGTGAAGGCATAGGTTTTGCGGCGTTCGCATACATGTCGGGCGGTATCTTTAACTGGATTGATACGCCATACGCTTACTCGTCGGCGCATGTGAAAGTCAATATCGATGGAATGGTCGATCTCTATACGCAGGCGTCGGACATCGGGCAGGGACACAATACCGTCGCCGCCATGATTTGCGCCGAGGAACTGGGCGTGGGAATCGAAGACATCCGTCTGCACCTCGGAGATACGGCGCATACCTACACGGATCTCGGCGCGTGGGGAAGCCGCGAAGTTTTGATGAACGGCAACGCCATCAAGGACGCTGCCGCACAGGTCAAAGCCAGGCTGATCGAGGTAGCGCGTATGAAACTTGGCGAAAACATCGCCTATGATCTGATCTCTAAAGACAAACGTGTCTATCTTGAACTGCGGCCGGAACGCGGCATATCGTATTACGATCTGGTGCAGGACGCTATACGCCTTAACGACGGTGTGCCGATCACTGGCGTAGGCCACTACACTCCGCACAACAAAGGCATGATTTCACCGGCCTACGGCACCGGCATCATGGCGATAAAGGCCAAAACATGTAAGGAAACCGGAGCCGTAACCGCGGAAGATGTTCTTATAGTGCACGACTGCGGACAGCCAATAAATCCTCTGGGCGTGCGCGGGCAGGTTGAGGGCTGTGTTCACATGGGACTTGGCTATGCACTGTGCGAGGAAATGCCTATGGATAATGGTATGGTGCTCAATCCGGAATTCGTGGATTACAAAACATTGCGTACCCGCGACATGCCGGAAATCGAACTAGTTGAAGTTCCGACCTATGAGCCGAACGGGCCTTTCGGCGCGAAGGAAGCGGCTGAAGCGGTAATCGCTCCGACGGCGCCGGCTCTTGCCAACGCGGTATTCGATGCGACGGGCGCGGAATTTTTCAGCAATGTATTGAAACCGGAAACGGTATTGAACGCGGTTCGCACCGCGGCGTCAAAAAAACAGGAAAAGTAAGGAGAAAACAAGATGGCAAAATATCGTTGTCCGATGTGTCGCAAGGTATCCTCACGGCATCTTGATCTGGCAAGGCATTACCTGGGCCAGACCGACAAGAAGCACAAGGAATGGCTGAAAACGCAGGGGCTTTCCTACGCGGAATTGATCAAGGCGCAGGTTACGGAGTTTGGAAACAAAGGCTACGAAGCTCTTGCGGCCGTGCTCGAAAAAGAAGCTCCGATTTTTGAAGAACCCAAAAAGTAAAGGAGTAGGGAATGAAAATCGAAGGACAGTTTAAGATAGAAGCGCCGATTCAGAAGGTATGGGATTCTCTTCTGGATCCTCAAACGCTTGGCATGTGCGTGCCGGGAGCCGAAAAAATGGAGGCGCTCGACGCCGAAACGTATGAAAGCGTTGTCAAACAGCGGGTCGGCCCGTTCAAGGTTACGCTTAAGTTCACGACAAAGCTGACCGAGAAGCGCGAGCCGAACTACATCAAGGCGGTAGGCCGGGGTGCGGACGTTACAAAGCTGGGTAACTTTTCCACCGAAATGGAAGTAAACCTGAAAGAAACCTCTCCAAATAATGTTGAGGTTGCATACGTAGCTGATGTAAGTCTGGTCGGAAAACTGGCGACTTTCGGTGAACGCATCATGCGCGCCAAGGCAAAAGAAGTAGGCGACAAGTTCACTGAAAATCTGAGCGCGCGGCTCAAAGGTTAATCCGTGGCGTTCACTGTTTGGAATGCGATGGCTTAATCCCGCTTTAAACGAGGCGGATTGACACCGTGTTCCAAATACAGGATGTAATTACTTCAAACAAAAGCCGCAAGATGTTACGTCTTGCGGCCTTTTGTTTTTAATCCAACAGCTCAACGCTCTCCCGCATCGTTGCCAATTATGCGCTTTCCCGATATTTTGCGAAATAAAGACGCGTTTTACGAATTTTGCAGTATCATTTACTTTTGTGCGTGACTGAAGCGGTATCCAGTCCGTTCCCGAACCTCCAATATTGACGCGTTGAGGCAAGGCGTTGCTGTTCGGGCGGGTTTTTGATCAGTGATCTGCAAGGAGGCGGAATGAGTTCCACTAAAGACGAAAAACATACGATCAACCGGAGAGAGTTTTTTTACGGCGTGGCGGGAACGACAATGGCCGCGGCGCTCTCTCAAATGGGATCGACGGTTTTGAACGCGGCGCAGGGCGGCGGAGTTGCATCCCGACAGGCCGGATCGCTCTTTTTCGGAAATCCGCAGGGTACAGGCGTCAACATCCATAGCTCGCTGTTAAGACATTCTTTAAACGCCGGCCGCAATATGGACGCGATTTCACAGTATGCCGCGCCGATGAGTTACGAGCTGTGCGGCAAAACTTTTATCGTTACGCGTGGCGCGAAACATAAGGACGCCACGGCTCTGGGAATTGCGTTTTCGGCGTACCCGGAGTTGACGGTGACGCTCGACGGAAAAAAACTTCCATATTACACGGCAAAAGTTACGAATGAATTGGTTTTTGCAGCGTTCCAAATGGGAACCGAGGCGTATGCATGCATGTTCGACCCGTCGAAAAGCGCCGCATCGGATGATATATCGAAAAGCGCCGGCGCGGTTACACCCGATATTCTTTCGACGGCGTTGTGCGTCGATACGACGGAGAACCCGCCAGGCGCGGGTTTCGCGTTCAACACCAGCCGGGATTTTCCGAATGTGGAAACGGATTTTACCGGCAATGTCATTGAATGGATTTTCGCGCCGGAATCAAGTGCGAAATTCGACTATAACACGCGCAGTGTTTCGTTCAATGCTCCGGGCGGCATGTCGCCGACATCCGTGAATTTCACGCGACTGGAAACCAGAGGACTCTCGGACGGCGTGTATTTTCAGGGCATTCAAGTCGAAATGTCCGGCAACCCGGTGTGGATTATCCTTGCAATGAACTTCAACAATGTAGTTGCCACGGGCGCCGCATTCGGTGCGATGCAAGGCGCTCCGTTCATGTTTCCGATCGGAGGTCATGGCAAACTGCTGAATACCGGCGAAATTAGATTGTAACCAATACGACGACGGCACTCCAAGCCTTTGGCGTAAATATTTTGGGAGGCACATAATGGATTTACGGGAATTCCGTCCGCAGGGCGGCAACGACATCACGCAGTATTGTCCACCGCTATGCTTTGAACTTGCAGGGCAAAAACTCGAACTGCAAATGGACAACGGTTACGACGTCCTGCTCAATTTTATAGACGGTAAGACGATGGAATGGAGTTGGATCGGTACAGCGCCGACGTTTGAGCCCTGGATGGCAAACGGCAAATCGCCGAAAAGGGAATCCTACGAGTGCCTGAAAGGCGACGACACAACGTACCTGGTAAGCTATGTGTGTGCCAACATCGAGCCGCGCGTTAACCATGTTTGGGTAATTGACATGGATAAAATGCTTGTAACGCGCGTATTTTGCGCCGTCGGTAAAAATCCGCGCTTTCCGCTGCTGATTACGCCGGACATTGACTTCGGTTGCATCAAACAAACGGGTGTTGAGTATAAAGTCTACCCGCGCCACGGGTTCGCCGGCGACATGCTGGGTAATGTCGTGCAATGGCGGTACGGTTCGGAACTTGCCACGGTTCATGCGTATTACGATCCGTACTTCTATCGCATCACTTATCCACGCGACAACACCACTGTGGCAAGCAAGAAAACGAGCGAGGATATGAACACGATGGTCAATGCGTTGCCGTCGTCCGACGAGCCGATAAATTATATAAAAATCAAGCCCGGCTTGTACCTCACCGTCCAGACGGAATGGTACATGGAGAGAATCAGGGGCGCGGCAGGGGGCTATCGCAGCGACACTTTTTGCTTCCTGGAGAACTTCAAAAGGGTGTCGTTTGTTGGGCGTGGATTCGGCACAATGACGCGCCGTGAGGACGGCAAGGAAATAAACACCCCGATTCATATCATGATCGGCACATACGGGACTATTATCGACCAGACGAAGGATCCTTTCTGGGAGAAATTTACGACGGATCCAAATCCGTATCTGGTGAATTCATAGGAATAATTCATTGCGGTTGGTTTCGGGGCGACGCAAGCTGACTATGGATGGAGAATGATGGTAAAAAAGACATCCCCAACGGCTTCAAACCGCGCGAATGGTAAAACGCAAAAAATAATTCTCCGTGGAAGTGTTGAGTAATTCGCCCGCGTAGCGAATTACTTTCAGGTATAAACACGCGGGACGCGCGTATTTATATTTGTCAGAATTTCATAGGGAATTGTTCCCGCCCATTCCGCGAGATCTTCCGTCCTGATGCGCTCGCCGCCGGATTCACCAAGGAGAATCGCCTCGTCGCCGTTCCATGCCGACCCCTGGCCGAGGTTTATCATCATCTGATCCATGCAGATGATTCCGACCTGCCGATATTTTTTTTCACGGATAATAACCTCGGCGCGCCCTGACATGCGGCGGAAATAGCCGTCGCCGTAACCGACGGGAAGCGTAACCACACGCGTTTCATGATCCGCCCGCCAGATGCCTCCGTAGCTGACCGCGTGACCCGGAAGTACTACCTTGAAATAAACCACGCGAGATTTCCACTCAAGCGCAGGGCGCACCTCGACCGTGCACGGAACTTCCGGTGAAGGATAGACACCGTAAAGCATAATGCCGGGGCGCACCATATCCAGATAACTTTCCGGCAACTGCAAAATGGCGGCGGAATTGGCAATGTGGCGAAGCGGAACCGGCAGGCTGTGTCGCTCGTAAAAGCGTGTAACCTCGTTGAAACGTTCGAGCTGAACGCGGGCGTTGCCGGCGTCGCGCGCATCCGCGTCGGCAAAATGCGAATATATGCCCTCGGTTTCGACATTGCGGCATCTGAGTGCGGCTTCCTGTAGTTTATGCGCGTTGTAGTAATGAATACCAATGCGCTCCATGCCAGTATCGATTTTAAGATGGACTTTTGCTCGGGTTTTCAGTTCGTCGGCAACCGCGTCTATCTGTTCAAGGCGCTCCACGGATGAAGCGGTAAGCGTGAGGTCGTGTTGCAGATAGCGTTGTATCTGGTTGCCCCAGACGCCGCCCATAACTAGAATCGGCGCTTTGACACCGTTACGGCGCAACGTAATACCTTCTTCCAGCACCGCGACGCCGATGTAGTCGCTTTTGTCCGCCAAGGCTTTTGATACTTCCACCATCCCGTGGCCATAGGCGTTGGCCTTGACTACAATCAGGACCTTGGTTTTTCCGACCCGCTGTCGAATGGCGATCAGATTACTTTCAAGGCGGCTTAAGTTGATTTCCGCCCAGGTAGCGCGAAGGGAATGCTGATCAATTGTCTGAGCGGACGATCGGGGGTGATCGCCCTTGCGTTGCACGGTGCTCGTAATCTCAACATATTCTTGCATACGCCAACTTAATTACTGATCCCTGACCCCTGGCTCCTGGCCCCTGAATCACGCTCGCGCCACATCTATCATAAACATCAGGAACAACTGCGTGTCTTTAAGCAGATGAAACGCCACTTTGTGCGGCCGCGCGAAAAACGTTTTCGGCCGCAGGTTGCGCCGCCAGAAAAGTTTCAGGTCTTTGCGCGAATGTGTCAGACGTTTGGTCATGGAAAAATTCAAACCACGGAGTTTAAGCGACAGCCGTGAAGGAACGCGTATTTCCGGAAAGTGCAAGCGTGTTTGTATGTGAGCCAGTTGCAGTTCGGCTGAACGCAGGTTGCGGTTGAGCTGTTTGCGCAAATTTTCTATTTCCAGGTGCAAGCGATTTTCAGCGTCGGAACGCTTGCGCGTCTGAAGCCAGAGTTCTTCCATTTCAAGCAACAACAGCATCCAGCCGCGAAGCGTTTGAGCCACTTCGCGGGTGCGGCGGAAAAAGTGACTGATACGTGATTCCACCGCATATCCCGCTCTTCGATCCGTGCGGTCTTTCAGCCGGAAAAATCCGTGGAGCATCGGATGTCCGCCTTCGACCTGCGTGGAGTTCTTATACCAAAGGAAATCGCGGAGAATGTCTCCATAATTTTTAGGATTGGCGCGCAGCAGAACTTCCTTCATGTAGCTGAACGAATAGAAGCTTTTCCATGCCTCGCGGTAGGAGTCCAAAAGCTCGCCGGAAGCAAAATTCGGATGTCGGATAGCTTCGTGGAACGAGTCGTAGTCGTTCAGATCCGGGTGCATTTCCTCGCCGCGCGCGGCCATTTCGGCGTGATCCTGCGAACCGGGGATGGGCGTCAGCATAAAGAACGACGCCAGATCCACGTGCAGTTCCTCCTGTAGGCGCCGTATGTCCTCACGCAGAGATTCCGGAGTATCGAAGGGGAATCCGAAAATATACGCCGCCTGTGTGATGATTTTCGCGTCATGCCAGGCGGCGATAAGATTTTTGTAATCGTCTGCTTTGTTCTGATGCTTGCCTGCGGCTTTCAGGTTTTGCGGATTAATGCTTTCCATGCCGATGAAAACCTGCGAACAGCCGGCCTTGGCGGCAAGCGGAATGAAATCCGGTATTTTGTGCGACTGCGTATCAACCTGCATCATGAACTGTATGGGAATATTTTCTTCTTCGCGCAGTTTCGCCAGGCCTTTAAAAATTTCGCGCCAATTGGTGTTTCTGGCGAAATTGTCGTCGGTGAAGAAATAGAAATATAGTTTCCGGCTGCGATAGTTTTCGCGTAGCGTATCGACCATGGTTTCGGCGGCGCGAACGCGCATCCTGCGCCCCTGTACGTTGATTATCGTGCAGAAACTGCAAGTGAACGGGCAGCCCCGGCTGCAATCAATGGTGCCGAAGTTGGAAGCGATAAATTTTTTGAGGTATTTTCCGCTGACCATTGGAATCGGCTTGTACGCAAGATCAGGCTTGCGATCCATAAAATCGTAAATAGGTTGTAGCGCGTCCGCATCGGCGTCGCGCAGAATATCTCCCCAGGTGTCTTCGACCTCGCCCTTAACGATGGTTACACCAATATCGAGAAGTTCTTTGATCTCCGGCGTAATTTCCGGGGACAAGGCCAGCGCTCCGCTGACGTGAAATCCGCCGATGAGAACCTGCAATCCGCCTGCGCGGAATTTTTTTGCCAGATCGGCCGCGCGCGGGAACTGGTTCGACTGTACGCCGGCCAGAGCCACGATGGTGCGCTGCTTCGGGAGTTTTTGCGAGTTGATGATGCGTTCGACGGGAACCTTCTGCACCGTGTCGTCAAAAAGTTCAAATTCAAGTTTGACGTCTTCTCCCAGGTAGCGGCGATCCGCGACGTCCTGCGTAAGACTCGAAAGACATGCAAGCGTATTGCTTGGAAGCACGCCCCTGAAATGACGGATGACATAACCGTCATCGTCATATTTTGAAGGCTTTACAATGACGACGCGAATTTTACGATGCTTTAGTATGGATGATCCGATGATTTCTGACATATGAACTCACTTTCCGGTAGAACTAATAATTTTATACCCTGCCGGAATGGGATTCAACGGTCAATCGGAACTTGTGTGCGGGATGTAAAAGTTTTGCCTCGAAAGCGCCAGCGTCTTCGCCGGCGGGAAGCTGCGAAGGGCTATAAATCCAGGAAATCAACCAGAAGTAATTAAAATGATTTATAGCATTTGAATTTGAGATGATGTTTTCCGCCGACGAGGACGCCGGCGTTTCCATGCCAACCTTTTTCCAAAACTTTTAAGTCGTACATCCTTGGAACTTAATCAGCGCTTTCATAAACCTCCTGAATTATATTGATGATTGCTTGTTATTTATAATCGTCAATCTATTTAGTTGTAAAATATATTTTAATTATCACAGGTAATTATATTTCATAAGTTTTAATTTGTCAATATTATTCACATTGTCAACTGGAATTCTAATAACATTATAAGTAAAATGTGGGTGCCATCTTATCAAGATGCCTCAAGCGTGAGCAGAATCCACTTGCGGCGGAACAGACTGGAGCCATGTATGCAATTCATCGAATTTCCAAAAATTGATATAAAAATTGAAGGCATGGAAGACGTCCGAATTCCTAAAATGCTCAGGATAAAACAGACCTATGATGATAAGCATATTACGGATATTACCTGTTATATTCGCCGCCAGATGGAGGAGAATCTGGGTGATTGCGGGCACTTTCAAGGCAAAAATCTGTGCGTTACAGTCGGCAGCAGAGGCATTCCCGACCTTGATGTAATTGTAAAGACCATACTAAAAATTCTCAAAGAATGGGGCGCCGATCCTTTTATTATCCCCGCCATGGGCAGTCACGGCGGAGCAACAGCCGAGGGGCAGCTTGAGGTACTCGCCGCATACAACATAACAGAAAAATCAATGTCGGTGCCGATAAAATCATCGATGGACGTCGTTCAGATCGGCAGCCTGCCCGATGGAACGCCGCTTTTCTGCGATAAATATGCCGCAGCGTCCGACGGTATAATACTTCTTAATAAAATCAAACCGCACACTGATTTTCGGGCCAAGCACGAGAGCGGGCTTGCTAAAATGCTTGCGATCGGTATCGCCAAGCATGTGGGGGCTTCGCAGTTCCACCTGAAAGGTGTTTCATCGTTCGCCAATCGAATCCCGCAGGTGTGTGAAGTTTTCCTCGAAAAGCTGCCCATTGCCTTTGGCGTCGGTGTCGTACAGAACGCTTACGATAAGATAAGCCACATAGAGATTATGAAAAAAAATCTGATTCTCGAAAAAGACGCGGAACTGCAGCGAATCGCAAAAGCGAGCATCGCGAATTTCAAATTCAGGGACATAGACGTACTTATAGTCGACGAGATCGGCAAAAATATCAGTGGCGGCGGCGCCGATCCCAATGTGACCGGACGCGGCATGGCGCCGGGGTTTGAAGGTATATTAAACCTTCAGAAACTGTTTGTCCGCGGTCTTAACGAAGAAACCCGTAACAACGCCTGCGGAATAGGTCTGGCGGATATCACCACGCGCCGCTGCCTTAACAGCATCGACTTTGAATCGACATGGATAAATATCGTTACATCGACAATGCTCTCCGGCGGAAAGATACCCATGTATCGGGAGACGGACCGCGACGCCCTTATGCTTGCCATTCGTACATGCAACGACATTGATTATAAAAATCCGCGAATTGTGCGTATAAAAGACACGCTCGACATGGAATACATCGAAGTATCCACGGCTTTTATTGATGAATGTACCGCGCATCCCGATATTGAAATCATATCGGAGCCGCATGAACTTGAATTTGACGTGGAAGGGTTCATGACGGACGTTTTTTAAGCGTATTCGTAACGTATAAACGACTTCATATTATAATAAACTGGTAAATGTAACTCGTTATAGGGAGGAGCGATATGTATTATTCAACAAAGTATCAGTCACCAATAGGGATGATTACGCTTGCATGTGATGGTGAGAGTAAAAACCTTGTCGGTTTATGGCTGAAAGGGCAAAAATATTTCGGGGACACCATACCTGAAGCAATGACGGAAAACAATAACATGCCCATATTCGATGATGCGAAAAAATGGCTGGACAGGTATTTTGCCGGTAAAAAACCTGGCATTTCCGAATTAAAGTTAGCGCCTATCGGCGGAGAGTTTCGTCAGGCGGTATGGAAAATTTTATGTGAAATTCCATATGGCGAAACTATCAGCTATGGCGGCATCGCGAAAAAAATGGCAGTGAAGATGAATAAGAAAAGCATGTCCAGTCAGGCCGTTGGCGGCGCAGTCGGACATAATCCCATATCAATTATTATTCCCTGTCACCGGGTTGTAGGTTCAAATGGCAGCTTAACAGGCTTTTCCGGAGGTATTGAAAAAAAAATAAAATTACTGGAATTGGAAGGCGTGGATATGTCCAGGCTGTATGTACCCCCAAAAGGCGTGATATGGCACTCTCTGTAACCCGCATTTTTGTTCCTACCCTCCGATATCGAACTTCCGATAAAGCACAACATTCGAAATTACGATGCCATTTTGCAAATTACCAAAATTGCAGTAGAATTAGTATTTACGCGCGAAATGGCTTGCAGTCTTTTCCAAGCAATAAGCGGATACAATGTTTAAACTAAAATTCTTCAAAGAAGACCACCACGAAGGCCGAGCTGGGTACAGCTCCCATCCGAATAATAAATTCATATTTTTTTCCATCGCGGTGTTTTTGGCTATTGTCGCGGCTGGAAGCCTTGCGTTCATTTTTTCAATGCGCCAGATCATAAGTACGACCAAGGGCGGCGATTTGTCTAGGATGCTGGAAATTCAAAGAATAAAGCTGGAAACGGCCTTAAATAACGAGATTTCCATCGCCTTGAAAATGGCGGACTCTCCTCTTATCGTGAAATATTTTACCGACCCGGTCGATACACACCTTGAGAAAAGCGCATTTGAAGAAATCGCCGCGTACCGCCAGGCTTTTGAATCAAAGAATATATTCTGGATAAACGACGCGGACAAAAAATATTACTACGGCGATATGTTTGAATATGTGGTGGATATTACGGCTCCGAAAGACGATTGGTATCTCCGCACCCTCAACGACGCCGATCTTTACGAAATTAATGTAAATTACGATGACGAACTGGCTATATTCAATTTGTGGGTCAACGTTCCCGTAAGGCACAACGGCGTCCCGGTCGGGATAGTCGGTACGGGCATCGACGTTTCAGCTTTCGTCGATGCGATCTACCAAAACGCCGACGAAAAAACCGCTCTATACTTTTTTAACTCGTCGGGGGTGATTACCGGCGCCAGGGATATCAACCTGGTTACCTCGAAGAAGGCTATCGGAGAAGAATTAGGCGACGCGGATATCGATCTCCTTTCCCGGGCCCAATCTCTTAAACCGGAAGAAACCATGGCCTATAATACGCCTCTCGGAAAGCTTGCCCTGGGCAGGGTTCAGACCCTCGGCTGGTACTCCGTCGCGATTTCACCAACCGGCCCCGGTGATTACAATACGGCAATGACGGCGTTGTTTCTTGTCATGCTCGGAGTAATAGCCGTAATAATCGTTATTTTTAATGTATTCATCAGCAAATACCTGAAATCCCTGAATTCGACGATGCATTCACTTGAAGAAGCTTCCAAGGCGAAAAGCGTTTTCCTCGCGAATATGAGTCATGAAATACGCACGCCAATGAACGCGATTATTGGAATGGTAAGTATCGGAGAATCCTCGCCGGATACGGATCGGAAAAATCACAGTTTTTTAAAAATAAAAGAAGCGTCAACCCACCTGCTCGGCGTCATCAACGACATTCTGGATATTTCAAAAATCGAAGCGGGCAAATTCGACCTCTCTCCCGTTGATTTTGATTTTGAGAGAATGTTGAAGCGCGTGGTGAACTTCGCCTGTTTCCGCATCGACGAAAGGGAGCAGAATTTTTCAGTGTACGTGGATAGGCACATCCCTAAAATTTTGTTCGGCGACGACCAGCGTTTGGCGCAGGTTGTAACCAACCTGCTTAGTAACGCGATTAAATTCACGCCGGAAAAGGGCTCCATAGTTCTTCACACGTATTTCATGGGCGAAACCGACGGCGTCTGCGTAATAAAAATTGCCGTAAAAGATACGGGAATAGGATTAAGCCCCGAACAGCAGGTCAAACTTTTCCATTCCTTCGAGCAGGCGGATAGCGGCACGTCGCGGAGATTCGGAGGCACGGGCCTGGGGCTTGCCATTTGTAAAAACATTGTAGAAATGATGGACGGCAAAATATGGGTTGATTCCGAATTAGGCAAAGGCTCGACATTTGCCTTTACCGCTAAAATCGCGCGCGGCAAAACCAAAGAGAGAACCCGTTCCGAGGAAATCGATTGGGCGAAAATCCGCATCCTGGCCGTGGACGACGACAAATATGTTTTGCAGGATTTTGAAGGAATCGTCAAAAAATTCGGCGCGCATTGCGATACAGCTTCAAGCGGAGCGGAGGCGCTTGAGTTAATCAGGCAAAACGGCGTGTATAACCTGATTTTTATTGACTGGAAAATGCCGGGAATGGACGGCATACAGTTGACCGAGGAGCTGAAAAAGGAAGCCTCTAAAACCGGAGACGCCTTTGTCATCATGATTTCCGCCGCGGACAGCAGCTACGTTGCCGGAACGGCAAAACAGGCGGGCGTAAACAAGTTTTTGCAGAAGCCTTTGTTCCCGTCAACCATCTCGGACATGATATACGAATATTTCGCGACCGAAGAAAAGCGGGAGAAAATTGAAGGAAACAACACTGGCGGCCGTTTTGAAGGGTATACCATCCTCCTTGCGGAGGACGTGGAGATCAACAGGGAAATCGTCCTCACGTTGTTGGAGCCAACGGGCCTTGTGATAGACTGCGCCGGAAACGGCAAAGAAGCCGTCCGCATGTTTTCCGAAGCGCCCGACCGTTACGATTTGATCTTTATGGATATGCAGATGCCCGAAATGGACGGGCTGGAAGCGACCCGCCGGATCAGGAAACTTCCCGGCGCCGAAAATATTCCCATAATCGCCATGACCGCCAACGTGTTCAAAGAGGACATGGAAAACTGCCGAGAAGCCGGAATGAACAGGCACATCGGAAAACCACTCAATTTTGACGAAGTTACCGAGGTGCTGCGGACATATCTATTAAGTAATACTTCTTCATAGTGAACAAAAACCGCAGACGGTAAGCGACGGAGGCCGCCATTAACCCTATGCAAAGTCCCGTCCAGATTCCGACACTGCCCATGTTCCAGGTAAATCCAAGCAGATACCCAACAGGCAGGGCGATGACCATATATGAGATAAACGCTATGTACATTGAAAAAGTGACATCGGCCAGACCGCGCAGCGCGGCTAAGCCCACCGTTTGCCAGCCGTCGAAAAGCTGAAAAATACCGGCAATAATCAATAATTGAGCCGCAACCTGAATCACGTCGGTGTCGTTGGAAAACAATGGTGGAATCCGATGCCTGAAAACGATAAATAATATTGCCGTAATTGCCATAAAAGCGGTAACAAGATGCAGCGACGCCAATGCCGCCATGCTTGAGGCTTTATAATGCCGGGAGCCGAACTGATGCGATATGCGAATAGTGCAGGCGGAGGCTACGCCCAATCCTACCATAAAAGTCGCAGAAGCCATTTGCAGTACAATTTGATGCGCCGCCAGGTTCACTTCGTTAATCCATCCAATCATAATGGCGCTTAAACTGTATGCCAACGACTCCACAATTAATTGCCCGGAAATAGGAAAACCTGTAGCCGTCAATTTTTTTAACGCCGTAATATAAAACTTTTTCAGGGAAAAATATCCGGTAAATTTATTCAATGCCGGATGTTTAAATACTGAAAATATAAATGCAAAAGCCATTAAAACCCGGACAATAAATGTAGCTGTACCTGCGCCTTCCACACCCAAAGCGGGAAAGCCGAATTTTCCGAAAATAAGCAAATAATTCAAACCAATATTGATTACATTTCCCGACAGGGTTATCCACATTGCGATTGTTGTATTTCCCACTCCTTCCGCAAATTGCCGGCACGTAAAAAATAATAGGACGGGAATGGTAGACGCCAGCAACCAGTTGAAATATGGCATTGACACTTCTATTACATTTTCAGGTTGATTTAAATGATATAGCAAAGGACGAAGTAAAAATACGATTACGAATAAAACAATACTTAATACGGTATTCAACAATAATGCGTTTTGAAATAATACGCCGATTTTCCGCCATTGCTTTCTTCCGAAGGCTTTTCCCGTATGCGGGGTTTGCCCCAGTGAAAACCCTAATCCGAAAATAAATACCAGCATGTATATCGAACTTGCGAACGCTATCGAAGCGAGTTCAGTGGTGCCCAGTTGTCCTACCATCAGGGTGTCGACCAAAGAAACCATCACCTGCCCTACCTGAGATAAAATTATGGGAATTGCAAGCGTAAGATTGCGCTTATAGCAGGGAATGAGCTTTTTAATAAGCATAAAGATGTAATTTCGTGTTAAGAAAACGCTGATTAATTGCCTGTGTGGGCGAATCGCCGCGTTGCGAGGCGCTCGTAACCTCGACATATTTCTGTATATGCCTCGGTTCCTGCGCTCCGTGCGCCTTGCGCTTCATCCCGCACAGGCAATTAATCAGCGTTTTCTTGATTCGTATCCATTAGTGGTTCAATTTCTTTTTTCTTTCCCTTGCAGGGGCACAGAGATCACAGAGAGAAGTATAAATTTTATAAACTCTGTGCCCGCTGTGTCTCTGTGAGAAACTGTAAAAGACAAAACCACGGATTTACACGGATGGACGTAATAAATTCATTCGTGGTTCAAGATTCCGTTGCCTCTCAAGGAATTTTTCGATATTGGCGCGAAGGCGTGACGTTTCCGCCGGACTCAGCCAGGGATTAAACAGGTGCCGCATCACTTGTTCTTCGGTCATGCCGAGGCGAATACCTTCCTCTACCGCTATCGCGTAGCCCTCGATTTCTGTCGCCCGGTCGACGTAGTGAAACTCGTGATCCCACAGCTCTTTTCCTTCCGCGTACTGGCGCAGGTGAGTCAATTCGTGAGCGAGGTCAATATAGAGATCCAGTGGATTTCCCTTAATATAATAACTTTCAAAAAGTATGATGACGGGCTTTTCAGGATTTTCTACATTTACAAAGCAAAAGCCTTCACCTTCGGTAATTTCCACAAAGGCCAAGTCAAGGAGCGATACAATCGGCATGTCCGCCGTTGCGACGCGCTGGATTGTCGGGCTTTCCTCAAACCTTGGCAGCAGGCTTCGGAAAGGGTGTAAGCCGCATTTCAGCGAGCGAACGACACGCGCGTATTCAGGAAGTTGTTCCGTGGTCATTTCAGAGTTTGAATGGGCGATTGACGCGCTCAATGCCGAATGCGCCGCCGGTCGAGGCGTCAACATCGACGATCGCGCCCGTAATGCGCAGATTGTCCGTGCCGGGTTCAAGACGGTTGGGTATTTGCAGCAGCATGCGTTCCAGCGCGAGGCGCGGCTCGGAACCGATAATGGAATCGTGCGAGCCGGTCATTCCGATGTCGGTTATATACGCGGTTTTGCGCGGCAGAAGCCGTTCGTCCGCAGTGAGTACATGTGTGTGCGTTCCCACCACGGCGCTTACGCGACCGTCGAGATGCCAACCGAGCGCCTGTTTTTCAGAAGTCGCCTCGGCGTGGAAATCGACGACTATCACCGAAGTTTCTTTCTTCATTTCTTCGACCGCGGTAAGTCCGACTGCAAACGGGCAATCGATCGGCAGCATGAATGTTCGCCCCTGAAGGTTTAGAACACCGATACGCTCGCCTTTTTTGGTTTCGCCAATATAAATGCCGGTTCCCGGAACACCCTTGGGATAGTTATACGGACGCAGCAGGCGCGGTTGTTCCGCCAGATAGGGAATAATGGGGCGTTTGTCCCAGATGTGATTTCCGGAAGTGAAAACGTCCACGCCCGTCATAAATAATTCGTCCGCGATTTTCGGCGTGACGCCGAACCCTGCGGCTGCGTTTTCTATATTGGCGATACAAAAATCAATTTCATATTCACGAAGAAGTTCCGGAAGCTTTGCCTCAATCAGACGCCGTCCCGGCCTTCCAAAAATATCGCCTATAAAGAAAATTCGCATTATTCGCAACCGCCGCACTTTCCAGGGAAATAGTGTTTACATGACAAAAAGAACCCCCACGCCGTCGTGTGGCCGGTCTATTTGAACCTTGTTACCAAGGTAGGTTACCTGCGATCGGCTTCAGGTAAGCAAATTCCCGTGGGAAAAGCTCGCACACCACCGACGGACCCGGATGCCCTTCAAATAGAATGTTGGCTCAAATAAGGGCAGCCATCACCAACATTGCAGGGGCTTTCGAATGATACTCGTTTTCATTGCCGCAGGTCAAACGATTTGCAAAAACCGGGCGCGCGACGTAAAAGTTTTTTGACATGGGAACGCCGACATCCCCGCTGACGGAAAACAACATCTCAAATTCAAATACCGTAATTCATTTCAATTGTGCCTGGAAAGTGCTGATTAATTGCCAGTGCGGGATGAAGCGCAAGGCGCACGGAGCGCGGGAATCAAGGCACATACAGAAATATGCCAAGGTTGCGAGCACCGCGCTACGCAGCGATTCGCCCGCACAGGTAATTAATCAGTGTTTTCCTTGGTTGATTTCTTGGATTTATAACCATTCGCAACATCCCGCCAGCGAGGACGCCTGCGCTTCCATTGCTAAAACTTTCACGTCGTGCTCCCTTCCGGACTGTTGTACTTTTGCCACAGACTGTTAGAATAATGGCCTGCCGACTGGAGCCGACGGCGGCCCGGTACGGCGGGCCTGTTTTTCCACTCTGGTTGCGGAACAGGCGTCTTACTCGAAAGGAGTGAAGATAGCCATGCCTTCGAAATCTGCTTCTGTTTCTTCAAAAATCAGTATACATACGTGGCAGTCAAAGAAAATTCACGGCGAAACGATTACCATGATGACCGGGTACGACTTTCCTACCGCTACGGCGCTTGACCGTTCCGGCATCGACGGCATTCTGGTCGGCGATTCTCTGGGAATGGTCGTACTTGGATACGAAAACACTCTGCCGGTAACCATGCAGGAAATGCTCCATCATTGCCGTGCCGTCGCACGCGGTGCTTCTCGCGCGCTTCTGGTGGGCGATCTGCCGTTCATGTCTTATCAGGTTTCAAATGCCGAAGCGGTGCGCAATTCGGGCCGTCTTCTGCAAACCGGCGGTATGGACGCGGTTAAGCTCGAAGGCGGACGCGAACGTGCCGCCGCCGTCAGGGCGATTGTCTCCTCCGGTATTCCCGTAATGGGGCATATCGGCCTTACGCCTCAAAGCGTGCATCAACTGGGTGGCTGGAAAGTACAGGGGAAATCGGCGGGGGCGGCGCGACGATTGCTTGAGGACGCGCTGATTCTGGAAGACGCCGGCTGTTTTTCAATCGTGATTGAGGCGGTTCCCGTGGAGTTAGGTCAACTGATTTCCGAACGGCTTATGATTCCGACAATAGGCGTCGGCGCCGGTCTTGGTTGTGACGGCCAGTTACTGGTAGCGCATGACGTACTCGGGCTTTTTGATCGTTTCACTCCTCACTTCGTAAAAAAATACGCGGATCTTTTTTCACAGATGCAACAGGCTTTCGGCGAATATATAGCCGATGTGAAAGCGCGACGCTTTCCCGCGCCGGAGCATTCCAATTCCATGGATCCGCAGGAATACCACGATCTGGTGAGGGAAATTGAAATGTTGGAGGCTGAACTCAAGTCTGCAGGAAATCACTCCGAGAGGCTGCATTAGTAGTTTTATGCAGGTGACGATTTGGGGAACCGGGGCGATGGCCTGTTTATTCACCGCGCGTTTTGCGCTTTCAGGCATTGCCCGGATTACGATGCTCGGAACCTGGACGGAAGCCGTTTACGCCGTCCGCAGGGATGGAATTCGTATTGATGACGCGGCGGGAACCAGGATCGCCAAAGGCGCCGTCGCCGATGCCACAGCTTTTGACGCGAAATTTTACTACGAACCGTCGCCGGCGGCGGATCTGGCGATTGTGCTTGTAAAATCGTGGCAGATACCGCGTGTTGCCGGATTGCTCGAAAAAAACCTTAAACCGGACGGTTTAGTGGTTTCACTGCAAAATGGCTTGGGTAATGTTGAGGCGCTCGGCAGCCGAACTTTTCCGGGTGTAACTTTTGAGGGCGCGACGCTGATCGCTCCCGGACATGTTGCGCATCGCGGAAGCGGCGTGACGTATATAGCGGCTTCGGAAAAAATAGTGGAACTGTTCCGCCGCGCGGGTTTCGATGCGCAGAGATGCGCTCCGGAAAAGGCGGAAAGCCTGATCTGGGGAAAACTCGTGGTTAATTGCGGCATAAATGCTTTGACGGCGCTGCGCGGCGTTCGCAACGGGGAACTCCTGAAGCAGAAAAGCGCCGCCGACCTTATGGAAAAAGCGGCTCTGGAATGTGCGGCGGTCGCCCGCGCCAAGGACGTGGAACTGCCTTATGACGATCCGGTAGCCGAGGTTCGTGAAACGGCTCGCAGGACGGCTGAAAACATGTCTTCCATGCTCAGCGATGTTTTACGGGGCGCGCCTACGGAGTGCGACGCCATAAACGGTGCGGTCGTGCGCGAAGGAAAACGTCTCGGCATTCCGGTTCCGGTCAACGAGGCGCTCCTGAAAGCTGTGCGTCTTAAAGCAAATGCGCGCGGAAAACATTGTGCCTTTACTCTAAGGCAATAATTAAAGGTATGAAATATGCGGGTAACGGAAAATATCAATGAACTGCGAACCATACGCCGTGCCATGACCGGCGTTTTCGGTCTGATTCCGACCATGGGATCGCTTCATGACGGGCACGCCTCTCTTATTCGTCGGGCGCGGCTTGAATGCGATCATGTCGGCGTAAGTATTTTCGTTAATCCGGCACAGTTCGGCGCGGGTGAAGATCTGGCGAAATACCCGCATATGCTTGAAAATGATCTTGTACTGCTCGAAAGCCTCGGCGTTGACGCGGTTCTAACTCCTGCTCCTGAAAATGTGTATCCCGCCGCTTATCAGACATGGATTGCAGTAGATGGCATTTCAACGCTGCTTGAAGGAGCCGATCGTCCCGGTCATTTTCGCGGCGTCGCAACGGTGGTAGCCAAACTCATTAACATCTTCGCGCCTGAAAGAGTGTACTTCGGCCAGAAAGACGCTCAACAGGTTGCGGTGATCAGGCGCATGGTCGAAGACCTGAATTTCGACATGTCTATTGTTGTTTCCCCCATCATCAGGGAAACCGACGGACTTGCGATGAGCAGCCGCAACGCGTATCTAAACGCGGATGAACGCAAGGCGGCTCCGGTGCTGTATAGAGCCTTGTCGGCGGCAAAAGCAAAGTTCGAAGCCGGTGAGAAAAAAGCGGACGGCCTGAAGGCCGTTGTAATTGAAACGCTTTCAGCGGAGCCGCTTGCCGATGTGCGATATGTATCGGTCGCGGATCCGGATACAATCGAAGAACTGCATGAAATCAGCGGCGGCGCCCTTCTTTCCGCCGCCGTGATTATTGGAAAAACCCGTCTGATCGACAACATTCTTTTGTGAGGCGCGACATGCTGCTGACCATGGATATCGGAAATACCGGCATTACGCTTGGATTATTCCAGGCCGGCAAGCTTGGGTCGCACTGGCGGCTGGCGTCGGACGGTGATCGCACGTCGGACGAATACGGTATTTTGATTACGCAGCTTCTGGAGCGGGCGGGTTTGAGCATAAGCGATAAAGATGCTGTCCACGGTGTTGCGATCGCCTCGGTAGTGCCGACGCTTACCGGTGTGCTGGCACGCGCCTGCCGCGATTACCTGCGTGTCGACCCGCTGATTGTAGATGCGGGAATTCGTACCGGAATCCCACTTCGATATGACGATCCCAAGCAGATCGGCGCCGACCGCGTGATAAACGCCGTCGCCGTGCGTCGGTTTTACAAAGGTCCCGCCTGTGTCGTTGATTTTGGAACCGCTACAATATTTGACGCTATTTCGGCCGACGGCGAATACCTGGGAGGCGCGATTGCTCCGGGTATCGACGTTGCTGCGGACGCGCTTTTTCTCCGCGCGGCAAAGCTCCCGCGCGTGGATATTTGCCGCCCGCCGTCGGTGATCGGACGCAACACCGTACATTCACTGCAATCCGGCCTGCTTTATGGTTATGTGGGGCTTGTTGAAGGTATGGTTTGCAGATTTAGCGCGGAGCTTGGACCGGAAATGAAAACGATCGGTACGGGCACCATGGCGGAGCTGATTGCTGGAGAAACCGACGTAATCGATATAGTAAATCCCTGGCTGGCGCTTGAAGGCCTGAAAATTATTTTTGAATTGAATTGTGGCGAGTGACCGGTGGCTATTGGGGTGATATGACGGTCAAGCACTACAAGGATTTGATTATATGGCAAAAGGCAATTGACTTTGTTTGCCTTATCTATTTGGTGACAAAAACATTTCCAAAAGCGGCTGGTATATCGTTACATTAATATAGTAACACATTTAGGAAAACGCTGATTAATTGCCTGTGCGGGCGAATCGCAGCGTTGCGCGGTGCTCGTAACCTCGACATATTTCTGTATATGCCTCGGTTCCTGCGCTCCGTGCGCCTTGCGCTTCATCCCGCACAGACAATTAATCAGCG
>Ga0082212_10001330_pt1 | contig 36439 bp, 36 predicted proteins | sample TergutNt197P3_FD_71548 | JGI IMG/M metagenome (GOLD analysis project Ga0082212, IMG submission 71548) | Neocapritermes taracua P3 segment gut microbial communities from Petit-Saut dam, French Guiana - Nt197 P3 | ecosystem: Host-associated > Arthropoda: Insects > Digestive system > Gut ...
TCTTTTTATTTACTTTTCCCCGCCCACCCACTACTCCAAAAAAAAAGCCAGAGGCACCCGGCAATTAAAAATCCTGGACCCCAATGCCAGGCTGGCGTCCCATGCCGATCCCTACCCGACCGTGTTTATCCTGGTTATAGGGGAAACAGCCCGTTCGAAAAACTTTTCGCTGAATGGCTACGAAGTCAAAACCAATCCCCGGCTGGAAAAAGAAAAAATCATTTCCTATCAGGATGTGTATGCCTGCGGTACATCTACAGCCATATCGGTTCCCTGCATGTTTTCTTCTAAACCACGCAGCCAGTTTAATGTTGACGACGAATCCATGACCCAGCATCTTTTGGATCTGCTGCAACTGGCGGGATATGACGTCGTATGGATAGAAAACGATGACGGCTGCAAGGGTGTTTGCAACCGGGTTAAAACCATCCATTATGATGCGACCAAACATCCCCGGTTTTGCGATGGTAAAAGCTGTTTTGATGAGGTGATGTTCGATGATCTGGAAAATTATCTGCAAAATGTGACAAAAAACACCTTTATCGTGCTCCACACCATCGGCAGCCATGGGCCAACGTATTACAAGCGCTATCCAGACCCCTTCCGCAAATTCACGCCGACCTGCGACACATCAGACTTGAAAACCTGCACACATGAGGAAATCGTTAATACCTATAACAACACCATCCTTTATACCGATCATGTCATTGCTGAAATGATCGGCTTATTGAAACGGTTTCCGAAATTGGAATCCGGGTTGCTCTACATTTCCGATCACGGGGAATCGCTGGGTGAAAACGGCATTTATCTGCACGGCCTCCCCTATGCCGTTGCACCGGACGAGCAGAAAAAAGTACCGATGATCCTGTGGATGTCCGACAACATGATTCAATATGATCATTTGGATTATCAATGTATTGCCAAAGGCGCTTCCCAAACTGCGTCGCACGACAACCTGTTTCATACCCTCATCGGGCTTATGGAAGTCAATACCACGCTTTATGATGCGTCACTGGACTTGTTTGATCCCTGCCGGAAAAAGCCGCTGCCGCAGTGAAGCCGGGTAAAGCGCAGACGCGGCAAACCAACCGTCCGGATAAGTATCGGCTTTTACTGTTCATCAATGGGATGCGGGGATAGTCAAAGTATATTTATTCCTAACCTAACTAAAATGAATGGAGGTTGATATGAATCGTTTTTCCGCAAGAGACCCGATGCGCGATCATTTACTCACCCCTCAAAATGCCGCGTTGATCGTTATTGATTACCAGCCGACACAGGTTAATTCCATCAATTCGATGCCTCGCGCTTCTTTGGTACACAATATTGTGCTGGTTGCCAAGCTGGCTAAAAATTATGGTCTGCCTATCATCCTTTCCACAGTCAATGTTAAAAACGGCTCCAACCATGACACGATTCCTGTTTTAAAGGAAGCACTGGGAAATATTCCTTCCTATGACCGCTCCACCATCAATGCCTGGGAAGACGAGGCATTTTATCAGGCAGTCAAGGCAACTAAAAGAAAGAAACTCCTAATGGCAGCCTTATGGACGGAAGCGTGCTTGAGTTTTCCGGCACTGGATGCGATTTTGGAAGGCTACGATGTGTATCCTGTCGTCGATGCGGTAGGCGGGACATCGCCACTCGCCCATGAAACAGCCTTGCGGCGGATGGAGCAGGCCGGCGCACAGCTTACGACCATTGCCCAGGTGGCATGTGAGCTTCAGCGTGATTGGGCGCGCAAAGAGACCGTGCCCGGTTTTGTTGAAGTCATGGTCGAAGCCGGCATTTTCCTGCAACTGAAATAACCTCAGAAACTGATTACCCTGTCACTCTCTATGACCCATTCTGACAAAGCCTGCATGGTTGAATGCGCAGCGCCTTCAAAGTAAGGATGGTTTTTGTAAAGACCGCACCGGGCTATGCAGGTTTCGCATACTCTGACCTGGACGCCTGCGGCGATCAGGTCTTTTAGCATCTGTGACAAATCCTGGTCATAGCCGGCTGGCGGCTTACAGGCATCCCTTGCCATGTCGACCGCGTCATTCATCAAAAACAGCCGAACTTCCTGCCCGTTTTTTGCCAAAGTGCCTGCCAGCCTCAGACCATTCCAGGTAACATCCGTCCCATCATAAGGTTCACGGTTAAATAGGATCAATATCTTCATTTTGGCCCCTCTTTCCTGCGACAACCCACAATGCGCCACCGGATGGGGTTACGCCGGGGTCAGCAGGCCCGCGCTGGATTGTTGAATAGGCAAATCAGGTTTCGATCAGCTCGATCCGGTAGCCATCCGGGTCTTCCAAAAAGGCAATAACTATCGTGCCGCCTTTGACCGGGCCAGGTTCCCTGGTGATTTTGCCGCCCTTTTCCCGGATGCGATTGCACATCGCAACAATATCTTCTGTACCGATGGCAATATGGCCATAAGCCGTACCCATCTCATAGCTGCTGACGCCGTAATTCCATGTCAGTTCCAGTTCAGCCTGTTCAGGATTGCTGTCGTAACCCAGATACGCCAGCGTATATTTAAACTCCGGATTATCCTGCGTTCGCAGCAATTTCATGCCAAGCACGTCCGTGTAAAAATGAATGGATCGCTGCAAGTCGCCGACCCGGATCATGGTGTGAAGCATGCGCATCGTGTTTTCTCCTTGTGTTTTAAAGTCCGCATTCGATGTGGATTATCATGATCCTATCCAGTCTCCGTCTTTTGTCCACACGGCCCTGCTTTCGGAGAGCGACTGGGGAACGTCCAGTATGCGCTGGTTTTCCGAGCCGCGAAAACGCAGGGAAAGATCGCGTTTTTGGATGAGAAACGGGCCATCAATCAGTATATCGGCAAATGACAGCAGCGCAAGGATATCCGGGTTATTTTCCCTGACGATTTCTTCCAGCGTAAAACCGGTATAAATAGCCAGGTCCAGCCCTTCTTCCCGGATCAGTTTTGCCAGCGGCAAAAGCGCCGCCGCCTGAAGCAGCGGCTCTCCTCCGCTGAAAGTGACGCCGGTCAGAATCGGGTTCTTACGGATACGGCTGATTAACTCTTCAACCGTATAAGTCTGCCCGCCTTCCAGGGGAATCGCATCCGGATTATGGCAGCCGGAGCATGTCCTGGAACATCCCTGGGAAAACAGCACAAAACGCAATCCCGGGCCATCCGTGATTGAGTCGTTTTCTATGCCGGCAACACGGATGACATCAGACATTATGCTTCACACGCTGCGCTTCCTCTGCCCGTTTTGCATTGTTAAAACGATCCAGCGTGCCGACCAGATATCCCGTGATGCGGCGAATACGCTCAAACTTGACGCTGCTCTCTTCTTCTTTGCGGCCGCATTTTGGACATTCACAATTAATGATGCCGTTGTAGCCGCATACCGGATCGCGGTCGACAGGATGATTAACGGAACCATAGCCCACGCCCGCTTCCTTCATGGCCCGCACGATCTTTTCAAATGCTTTGACATTGCTGGAAGCGTCGCCATCAAGCTCAACATAGGTGATATGTCCGGCAGCAGTTAAAGCGTGGTATGGCGCTTCAATCTGGATCTTTTCATAAGCGGATACCGGAAAATAAACCGGCACATGAAAGCCGTTTGTATAATACTCGCGGTCGGTGACCCCGGCGATCTCGCCGAATTTTTTCCTATCCATCCGGACAAAGCGGCCTGACAGCCCTTCCGCCGGTGTTGCCAGCACGGAAAAGTTCAAGCCGTGCTCCTGGGTCATCCGGTCAAGATAATCGTTCATGAAACCGATGATTTCCAGGCCCAGGTTGCGCGATTCCTGGGATTGGCCATGATGCTTGCCTGTTAAGGCAACCAGCGTTTCCGCCAGCCCGATAAAACCGACAGACATGGTGCCATGCTTGAGGACTTCGCCAATCTTGTCATCCGGCCCTAATTTTTCCGAGTCGATCCAAATGCCCTGCCCCATCAGGAACGGGAAATTCCGGACTTTTTTGGATGACTGGATTTTGAAACGATCCAGCAACTGCTTGCAAACCAGTTCCATCTTCCGTTCCAGCTCATCAAAGAACCATTCGATGTTGCCCTTGCTGTTTAATGCAATGCGGGGCAAATTGATGGACGTAAAGCTCAGGTTGCCGCGCCCGAATGCAATTTCATTTTCCGGATCAAAGGAATTTCCCATGACGCGGGTACGGCATCCCATATACACCGCTTCGGTTTCCGGCTTGCCGGGACGATAGTAACGCAGGTTAAACGGCGCATCCAGAAAGGCAAAATTCGGAAACAGCCGTTTCGCGCTGACGCGGCACGCCTGCTGGAACAGATCATAGTTCGGATCACCCGGATTATAGTTAATCCCTTCCTTGACCTTGAAAATATTGATGGGGAAAATCGCCGTTTCGCCATTGCCCAAACCCGCTTCGGTTGCCAGCAGGATCGCGCGGACAACCATGCGGCCTTCCGGACTGGTGTCCGTACCGTAGTTAATGCTGGAAAACGGCGTTTGCGCGCCCGCGCGGCTGTGCATGGTATTCAGGTTATGAACCAGCGCTTCCATCGCCTGGCAAACGTCACGGTCTGTTTCCTTTGCGGCGCTTTCCCTGGCAAAAGCTTGAACGGCTGACAGAATGGCCGCATCTTTCACGATCCCGGAAAAGACTTCCGTTTCCTTTTGCGTGAAAGCTTCCGGCATAGCCAGGCAGGGATAAATGCCGTGCTCTTTTTCAATAGCCTTGAACCGGTCCTTCACCTCATCTTCTGAAATAACAACGGAAGGAGCCAGCAATTTGAGCGCCTTGATGAAATTGGAAACATAATTCTTTTGATAAGATTTTTTCACGCCAAGCGCCAATCCGTAATCAAAATTGGGAATGCTTTGCCCGCCGTGCTGATCGTTTTGGTTGGACTGGATGGCAATGCACGCCAGCGCCGCATAGCTTTGGATGCTGTTGGGTTCCCTGAGATTGCCGTGTCCTGTTGAAAAGCCGCCTTCAAACAGCTTTTTGATGTCAATCTGGCAGCAGGTTGTCGTTAGCGTATAAAAATCAAAATCGTGGATATGGATATCCCCTTCCGAATGCGCCTTGGCTTGCTGTGACGACAGCACAAAATTCTTGTAATAATCCTTCGCGCCTTCGGAACCGTACTTGAGCATGACGCCCATGGCGGTATCGCCGTCAATATTGGCATTATCCCGCTTGATGTCGCTTAAGTTGGCTTCTTTGTGCGTCAGTTCGTCGAAAATGCGCATCAGCTTTGTATTTCTGGCCCGAAGCCGGCTGCGCTCGGAACGGTACAGGATGTATTTTTTGGCCACATAAGCGTAGCCATTCTCGATCAGCACCAGCTCGACCGTATCCTGAATATCTTCAATGCTGGGCGGCTCATTTTTAAATTGCTCTTGCAGTTTTTTTTCCGCGCCTTCCGCAAGCCGCATGCTTTCTTCCTTATTGCCGCGGCTGGCTGCCGTTAATGCCTTGTTGATGGCTTCCGCGATCTTTCCGATATCGTATGGCACCATGCGGCCATCTCTTTTCTGAATGGTTTGAAACATGTTCCCAGCCTTTTGAAAATAAATTTGAGCAATACTATTTTATCAATTCTGTTCATTATATCGCCCTATTTAAAATTCTTCAGAGCGCTTCCCATTTGCTGTGAGCGCTTTTTCAAAGCCAGTCCTGGAGCGGGTTTCATGAAAAAACGGCAGCTTGTGATCAAGCCCAAACCGCATAAAACCGTGATCCGGGATTGTCAAAAAAATCTGCGTTTCTTGATGTGAATCAATTTAGTCGCCGGCTAAAAGGACAGATCGGGGAGCGATACGGCAAAGGTAAAAATTGAATGTAAATAACAGTTGAAAACACTCCGCCGAGTAAATGATATTTCGCCCTGTCACACTCTTGAGCAAGGGGAAATGTTGCTTATCACCTCGACGCCAAGGATGTTCTTTAGTGGAATAAGAGGTTGCGGGAATGCCTCCTCAAGCAGAAGCACTACCCGAATGTTCGGCGGTTTCCCTTCGGCTTTCGCCTCTGCCTCCATCACCGCCTTATACTTTATGCATTGAAATATTCCTCTTGAGATGTCATCTACCGAGGAAATCGCGGATTTAACCTCGACGGCCACCCATTTAAATGCATTTTTTGCATTATTGGCATCCCGTATGAATGAAACATCCGGAAGATCCCCAGACGCCAGCCGTCGCTCCATATTGCCCTTTGAAAAATCCGAACCAAGCTTGAGAATTTCTGGATGGTTAGCGACATATATTCTTAAGTCTTTATGTTCCTTGCTCTCGCCACCGCCGAATCCGCCAAAAGTCTTAACTTTCGCAGCCTTCTCCGCTAGACCACTGAAATCGGGCTGAGCGGGCTTTAATTTCAGCGACTTCAGAACTTTCCCCCAATGCTGGTACATGGAAATTTCATCCAACGCCCTATCTTGAATTATTCTTCGCTGCAAAAATGGAAGTCTTGCGAATTCTGCGTTTTTTATTCCCAAAAATTCCCCGATACCATATCCTGGCAATTCTATATTTTTCTTCACTACCAATGATTGTATATATGGAATGGCCTCCTTCCATTCTTTTTTGAGATGATCAATCGAGGTACCTATACTTCCGAGTACGTAATTCAGGTTGCGAGGGTTGGGCATCCCCAATTCCAGGGCAAGATCACCATAAGTTATTATCTGCTTATTTTGCGCTTGGCGCACTAATATGGGCAAGGCTTTGCGTGCAAGAACCTGATAAGGCATATCGCCATCATGCATATGCTTTGCTTTTAGTAGAGTTCCCATTTTAATACCTCATTTCATACTTGCACTTGAGCCGCTCCAAGTACCCAGGCTTCTCATAAATTTGTAGCGACTGGACTGGAGAGTGCTTAAAAATAACTCTGTGCTGTGAAAAGCGCAAGGCCGTACAGCGCGTAATCATGTTTATTTTTACGGGAATACAAATTCGCATAAACGGGGTTCCAATTACTGTATATTATAACAGATTTAGCCATTTGTGGCCAGCGCAAATGTGCGTTACGCTGCCAGGTCTAAATCGAAAAGGCAAAATTCGCTATGAAGGTGTTTTGTACGTCTTTAAAATCGGAATGACTAACCCGTTTACAGGCTATTTTTGAGTCACAGTTTTCCGATTCGGCAACTCATTAATCAGATCAATGATAATATTGCCGCTTTACGCCATTTCCAACCCGATCGCATGACGCCCGCCATCCTCTTGCTTGAAAAGCAAAACGTCCCGTTTACGCTGCATACATACGATCATGATAGCGACGAGCGGCATTTTGGCGAAGAAGCGGTGCGGAAGCTGGGCCTGGAAGAAAAGCAGTGTTTTAAAACGCTTTTAGTCTCGTTAAATGGCAATCCCAAAGATCTGGCGGTGGCCGTTACGCCCGTTGCGGCGCAACTGGATTTGAAAAAGGTCGCCAAAGCGTTTTCGGCAAAAAAGGCTGAAATGGCAGACCCCCAGACGGCGCAGCGTGTAACCGGTTATCTGCTGGGCGGCATCAGTCCCCTGGGCCAGAAAAAACAGTTGCCGACGGTGATTGATGAGGATGCCGGCCTTTTTCCGACCATTTTTGTTTCGAGCGGAAAACGCGGGTTAAGCCTCGAATTGGCGGCAAATGATTTAAGCAAGCTCACCCATGCCATGCTTCTCCCCATAGCGAAACAGGATTAACCGATTCCTTCTATTTCCCTTACACAAACAAACCTGTCCGGATATGTCATCTTCGCCATCTTCTTTTGCTGTTTCTGCTCAATTCTATCTGTCGTTCTGGCGCAAAAGGCTGGCTTATCCCGGCTTTAAGCCCGCCACGCTTTTTTTGATGGTGCTACCCTTAGCCTCACTTATGCTGGCAATCGGCCTTTTCAACGGCTTGGGGAGTGAAAACGTCCGGATATGGCACCAGGAAATGCGCCTGCTTTACCCATCGCTGACCCGCCTGATACAGGTGGTTTCCACCGGTTCGGCATGGGTGCTGTATGGGGTTTATGCCGCCATTTTTATTCACGCCGTGATGAAAAAAGACCGCCAGGAACTGACGTTTATCGTCCGGTTTGTCTTTTGCCTGGCTTTGGTTTTACTGCTGGCGGGCATGTTGAAAGTGGCGCTGGGTATGCCCAGACCCGGTATCGCTTTGCCGCCTGCCCCCTTTAGTTTTCAAGACGGCTTTGCGGCATTCCCGTCCGGCCATACCGTGCAGATTATAACGGCAGCCCTTCCCTTGGCCTTTTACCTGCGCAGGAAATGGCTTTTTATCGGCATGTCTATGCTGATTACCTTGATCGGTTATTCCCGCCTCTGGCTGGGCAAGCATGATCCGTTTGATATTCTCGCCGGCATTTTGGTCGGCAGCCTGATCGTCGTGCTGATTTTCAGGCCTGTTTCAAACCGCAAACCCGATGAAAACCGGTAACGGCCTTATCCCGTTCAGATGACGTCTTTTACCTTAAAGCCGGCATCCGTGACCGCCTGTGTCATCTGCTCGCCGGACACTTTGCCATCTGATATGACCCTGGCTTCTTTCTTCCCAAGATCAACTTCGGCTTTCACGCCCGGCAAGGCATTTAACGCTTTTTCAACCGATGCTTTGCAGTGGCCGCAATTCATCCCTTCGATGTGGAGCACTTTGGTTTCGCCGGTAGAGGACATATTCATTTTCTTTCTCTCTGAAATAAGCGGCGCCGGGGCAAGGTTGCCGGATGGCGTTATTAAACCGTTTTTTTCCAATAATGGCATGTCGGGTAACGGGCTTTTTTGAAACAGATTAAGCCTGAGCGCATTGACCACGACAAACACGCTGGACAGGCTCATGGCCGCAGCCGCGATCATCGGATTTAACGTCAGGCCGAAAACCGGATAAAACAGGCCGGCAGCGACCGGTATGCCCATCATATTATAGAAAAACGCCCAGAAAAGATTCATCCTGATCGTGCGAAGCGTGGCGCGGGATAAATCATACGCCGTGACGGTATCAGCGATGTCGCTTTTCATCAGAACGACATCGGCCGATTCGACCGCGACATCCGTTCCCGCGCCAATCGCCACGCCGACATCAGCACGCGCCAGGGCCGGCGCATCATTCATCCCATCTCCGACCATTGCAACCTTGCGCCCGTCTTCCATGAGCTGGCGGATCGTCTCATCCTTTTCCTGCGGCATGACTTCGGCAATCACGCGGTCAATCCCCACCATTTTACGAATCGCTTCACCTGTCGCCGCATGGTCGCCTGTGAGCATGATCACCTGCAAGCCGCGCGCTTTCATGGCCGCCACAGCGGCCCTGCTGGTGCTGCGCGGTAAATCGGCCATCACCAGGATGCCGGCAAGACGGCCATCGCGGGCAAAATAAAGCAGCGTTTTTCCTTCATCCGCAAGACGTGACGGCATGTCTTGCGCAACGGCCAGATCAATCCCAAGCTGCCGCATTAACCGTTCGTTTCCCGCCACACAGGGACCTTCTGCCGTCATGCCTTGCAGCCCCAGGCCGGAAAGCGCCTCAAAATGGCTCACAGGAACCGGAACCAGCCGGCGGTTTGCCGCCTCTTCCACAATCGCCTGCGCCAGCGGATGCTCGGAGCGGGATTCCAGTCCGGCAGCCAGCGCCAGCAGCGCCTCTTCTGTCATGCCGAAAGCGATGACATCCATCAGGCGCGGACGGCCTTCCGTTACGGTGCCGGTTTTATCCAGCACGATGGTATCAATCCGGGAAAAGGTTTCCAGCGTTTGGGCATTCCGGTATAAAACCCCCTCCCTGGCGCCCCTTCCCGTTCCGACCATGATGGCAACCGGCGTTGCCAGTCCCAATGCGCAGGGGCATGAGATAATCAAAACCGAAATCGCGCGCGCCAGGGCGAATTCCAGGGTCTGTCCCATCAACAGCCAGACGGCAAACGCTGCCAAAGCCAGGCCGATCACCACCGGCACAAAAACGCCGCTGATCCGGTCTGCCAGTTGCGCAATCGGCGCTTTTGAAGCACCGGCTTCTTCAACCAACGCGATAATCTGCGACAGAACGGTATCATCCCCAACTCTTTCAGCCCGCATGATGAAATAGCCGCTGGTATTTAACGTCGCTCCTGTCACCGTATCGCCCGGCTCCTTTTCAACGGGCAGGCTCTCGCCGGTCAGGGCGGATTCATCGACAGCCGATTTCCCTTCCAGAATGACGCCATCCACCGGAACCCGCGTGCCCGGCTTAACCGCCAGCCGGTCTCCTACCTGCACTTCTTCAATCCGGATTTCCTGCTCCACGCCGTCACGCAAAACCAGGGCCAGCCTGGGCGTAAGATTGAGCAAAGCCGCAATCGCATCGCCTGTTTTTCCTTTGCTGATGGCTTCCAGCGTCCGGCCCAGGGCAATCAGGGTTAAAATCACGGCCGCGCTTTCAAAGTACAAATCATGCAGGTAATGCTGCGCGATAGCCGGATGGCCGTTTCCCAGCGCCCAGCCGATCCGGTACAGGGCGACAACGCCATAAACTAGGGCGGCGGATGAACCCAGCGCAATCAGGCTATCCATATTCGGCGCTCTGTGCAAAAACGCGCGAAAACCGGCGGAAAAAAAGCGGTGATTGACCATGACAACCGGCAGGCACAGCAGGAATTGGGTAAGCGCAAAACTGATGCCGTTTTCAACGCCTGTCAGAAAATCCGGTAAAGGCAGACCCACCATGTCGCCCATGCTCACATACAGAAGCGGCACTAAAAAGAAGACGGAAACCCAAAGCCGCCGCTTCATCGCCGCCAGTTCGGCGCGAACCGGATCAGGCGAAACCGGTTCGGCCAATGCCTTTTTTCCGTGTTCCTGAAGCAAGGAAGCGGTATAACCGGCCTTTGCGACTGCTTCCGTAATATCCTGGGGAGAAACCCGCGATTCGTCATATTCAGCCACCAGGCTATGGGCCAGCAGGTTGACTTCGGCATGTTGCATCCCAGGCAGCTTCATCACCGCTTTTTCAACATTCGCCACGCACGCCGAGCAGCTCATGCCGGCAACATCAAACCGGTTCCTGTTCATTTTCCCATCTCGCTTTCACCCGGATTTTTCTCACGGTCAGCCGTCTATTTTCCGTAATGCCCTTCCCTTGTCATTGACATCATATCAGCAATATAGGTTTCACCGGAACGGCCTGTGCCGGGCTACCGGAAAGAAATAAAAGCGCATCATGGCAATATGGCCGCACGAGATAAATGACATGAGTATTTTAATTTAATTTATTGAAATAAATGAATTTTTAATATCCATTTAAAACCTTGCCCGCAGCAATTCCAGCAACATGGAAAACCTTACCGCTTTGCCCGCTTGCAGGTACAATAAACCCTTTGTTTCATCCTGATCACAAACCTGCCGGCTTTTCAAAAGCCTTGCGGCAGCCGATCAAACCATCATGACACCTGCCAAAGCCAACCTGCACGGCGTCGCCGCCATTTTGATGTGGAGCACGCTGATTGCCTTAGTCCGTTCAGTCAGCCAGGCATTCGGTGTGGCCGGCGGAACCGCGCTTATCTTTACGGCCGGCGCGATTGTGCTTTGCCTCAGGCAGGGATTTCCCAACATCCGCGCCATGCATCCGCTTTATGTCTGGGGATGCGGCGCCGCCTTTGTGCTGTATGAAATTCTCATGTCTCAGGCCATCGGCCTGGCAACCAGCAGCCGCCAGACATTGGAAGTGAGCATGCTGAACTACCTCTGGCCCTGCGCCATTGTGGTCATTTCCATCTGGATCAACAAGGAAAAACTGCGCTGGTGGGTGTGGTTGGGCATCCTGCTTGCCCTGGCCGGTATTTTCATCTGCCTCAGTTCCAACAGCGGTGTTGATCTGGCGGGATTCGTCAGCAATATCATGGCGACACCCCTGCCCTATGGGATGGCTTTTACGGCCGCCATTCTCTGGGGGATTTACTGTAATCTGAGCCGCCGCTACGGCCAGGGGCAAAACGCCGTTCCTTTTTTCTTTATCGTCATCGCATCAATACTCTGGATACGCTTTTTCATCACGGACAGCGTACTTCTGTACCCCGACTGGAAAGCCTGGGCCGAACTGGTTTATATCGGCGTTATCTTTGCCGTTTCCTATGCCTTCTGGGAAACGGGCATTCAAAAAGGCAATATGCTGCTTTTAGCCATTATTTCGTATTTCACGCCGGTTTTTTCCACGCTTTTTATCTGCCTGTGGCTGCAAGTCATGCCGGAGCCGGGATTTTGGATCGGGGTTGCGCTTGTGGTTTGCGGTTCGCTGGTTTGCTGGACAGCCACCCGCAAACCGGCATGAGCGGCATGGCAAAACCGTGCCGCAGCCGGATTACCCTTTGCCTGCTTTACCGGGCATAAGACGGACGGCGCGCCAGGATGACGAGCGTTATCGCGCAAAAAACAGCCCCGGCGTAAAACGTCATGGATGCGCCGAAACGATCCCATAACAGCCCCGCCACGATACTGGCAAACAGCATGGCAACGCCGCTGACCAGATTGAAAAAGCCATAGGCCGTGCCACGCAGATCGGCGGGCGCGGCATCGGCAACCATCGTTGCCAGCAACCCTTGTGTCATGCCCATGTGGATACCCCACAGGGCGACACCGATCAGAATCACGCTCCAGTGATCAACAATGGCGAGCACCAGATCGGCGGCAATCAGGACAACCAGGCCAAACGCCAGCAGTTTGCGATGGCTGACACGGTCTGACAGCCTGCCGAATGGATAGGCCGACAGCGCGTAGACCACATTCATCGCTACCATGACCAATGGCACGAGGGCGAGCGGCACGCCACCCTGTAGCGCGCGCAGGACAAGAAAGGCTTCGCTGAAACGGGCCAGGGTGAAGATGGCGCCGACGCCAACCACCCACCAATAGGCGCTGCTCAGACGGCGCAGGTTCTCCCGGCGAATGGGGTTGGTGCGCTTTTCGGATGGAAGGTGCGCCGGTTCGCGTAAACCCAGCGCCAGCAGCGCAACGGCCATGAGACCGGGAATCACGGCGACCCAGAATACAGCACGAAAATCATTGGCCCACAGCAGCATCAATCCGACTGCCAAAAGCGGCCCAAGGAATGCGCCCACCGTATCCAGCGACTGGCGCAGGCCGAAGGCAGCGCCACGGATGTGCGGCGGCGTCAGATCGGCGATCAGCGCATCGCGCGGCGCGCCCCGTATGCCTTTGCCGGTACGGTCAATCAACCGTGCCGTTAATACCATGCCTGCGGCGGGCGCAACGGCAAACAGGGGTTTGCTCAGCGCGCCCAGCGCGTAGCCGAACACGGCCAATCCTTTACGCTTACCCAGATAATCGCTTAACACGCCGGAAAAGACCCGAATGATCAGCGCCGTCGCTTCCGCCAATCCTTCAACCAGACCAACGCCCAGCGCGCTGACGCCCAAAGTCGAAACCATAAATAACGGCAACAGGCTGTGAATCATTTCCGATGAAATATCCATCAGCAGGCTGACAAAACCGAGTATCCAGACGCCGCCGGGCATTTGTTTAAGGAGGGAATCGCTTGATTTGGTCTGCATGTTATTCAGCTCCGTATCCATCCGGCGGCAATCAACTACGTCAGCGCCCGCCAAACCTAATGATTGGCTTACCTGGGTTGCGCCGTAGGGATGTTACAACGGAAGCAGTCATGATGACAATGCCGGCGACCGGTATATTGAAGGCGCTTTTCAGACATTGTTTTACGAACAAACGCATGGCCGGGCAATCCTTTCCCGGCCATGCCGCTATCAGGAAAAGAGGGAAATTTATTCCGGCGGCAGCCTGCGATTGACCACCCCCCATATAAACAGCACAATCAGTGCGCCAATGACGGCGATAGCAAAACTGCCGATATTAAATCCGGTGACCGTCCCAAACCCAAGCATCGTACTGACCCAGCCGCCGACAACCGCGCCGGCAATACCCAGGATCATGGTGATAAAAATCCCCATTTTCTGCGGCCCCGGCTTGATGAAACGGGCAATCGCGCCGGCAATGATGCCGAAAATAATCCATGAAAATATTCCCATCATCAACCTCTTTGTGGTTGTTGTCAAAAATGGCTTTCTTTTTTCTGACGATCGCCAGCGGAAAAAGTTCTTGACGGTGGAACGGCAGGATACCTATTCCCTGGATTGACGGGCTGACTTTTGATTAATGTCAGCTTCTGATACGCCAAAAACATTGTTTTTCAGCAGCCGTAGCGTTAACGCCGGATCATCCGGCCAGAGCCGCTTTCTTGCGCATTTTCGCCTGCACGACGATAAAACGCACGACGCACCAGGCGATATAGGCAAAAACCAGGTACATGACCGCATTGAGGCGGTGCAGCCAGATGACGGCAAAACACGCCGCGAAAACCGCGCCCGTCAGGACGATGCCCTGCCACAAACGCTCAAAGCCATTCCAGCCCATTCCCCATACTCGCGGGCGGAAAACCCAGTTGATGGGATGGACAAATGCATTTAAAAGCAATATGGCATAAGACAGGTATTCGTGACGCACCCCCATGATGATGCAGAGAATCGCTGCCGCACCGATCATGGCTCCATAATAGAGTTTGCCGCCGCGCGTTGAGGAACTGGTCGGCATATCGGTTGCCATGTAAATCGCGCCCAAAAGGACGCCCCCCAGAGAAAACCGGATACCGGCATCGGGAAAAAGCAGCAGACCGGCGGTAAACGCAGCACATAGAGCAAAGGGAATATGCCAGGAAATGCGCCGCCTTGCCAGCAGATACAGGCCGCCGATCACCAGGAAAAAAACGGAATATTCCCCGATCGCGCCGACAGGACGATAGAAAAGCGCATCGATAAAAGCATGGCCGGAAATCGTGATCTCGCTGATATTGGCCTGCCCTGCGCCGGGCCAGATGCTTCGTGAAGCCATTACAGCCGGAAAACAGACCGTCATCAGCTCTCGCCCCACCAAAGCGGGATTAAACCTGTTTTGCCCCAGTCCGCCCCACAAAAGCTTGCCGAACAGGACAGCCATCGCGCCGCCAAAAGCCACGACATAAAGCGGCGTGAACGGCGCGATCGTCAAAGCCAGGATCATGCCTGTCACGATGGCCGAGCCGTCTGAAAGTGAATCCGTCCGGCCAAAGTAAACCAGCGAGAAAAGAAATTCCGCAACCATTGCGCTGCCTGCCGCCACCAGTACCGCCATCACCGGCATGGTTCCAAACGCCAGCCAGGACATGAAAACACAGGGGATGAGCGCGATGATCACATCCGCCATCACGCGCGTCGTATTATCGCTTTGGCGGATAAAAGGCGGAAAAACCGTTTGCCTAACGCGCATCGGCTTTCTCCTGAAGCCGGTTTTTGCCGACCTGGATGCTTTCCATCAGCGGAACACGGGATGGACAGCTATATTCGCAGGCTGCGCATTCAATGCAGCTCGATAAGCTGTATTTTTCCATGGCAGCATATTTTCCCTTGCGGTGCAATTCCGCGTATTTCATCGGCATCAGGCGCATCGGGCATACTTCGATGCAATACCCGCAGGAAATGCAGTTTTCCCGCCGCACGGTTCTTTCCGGCAAAACAAGCAGCCCGCCCGATCCCTTGGTGATTGGCGTGGCAAGCTCCTGAACCGGTTTGCCCATCATGGGGCCGCCCAGCACCAGGGTTTTTCCATCCGGCGCTATATCCAGCTTTTCCAGCAGGTGGCTCACGGGCGTGCCGATCCTGACTTCAAAATTGCCGTACCGCCCGGCCCCCTCGCCCGATACCGTCACAATACGGCTGATAACCGGCTTGCGGTGGACAACCGCTTCATGGATGGCATACACCGTGCCGACATTGCTGACGACCATGCCCGCATCGGATGGCCGCAGGCTGCGCGGCAGCTCCACGCCGGTAACAGACCGGATCAACTGAAGCTCGCTTCCCTGCGGATAAGTGTCAGGCAAAACCGCAATCCGGCAATTGACCTCACCTTTTTTCTGCAAAAGCGTCATAAATAACTGTTTTAATTCTTCATTTTGTTTTTCAATCGCAATGATGACATTTTCGGCCTTGAGTATCCGGTTGACGATCTGGATGCCCTTTAAAAGCGGCTCCGTCCGTTCAGCCATGATCGCATAATCGGCTGTCAGATAAGGTGCGCATTCCGCGCCGTTGATAATGAAGGTGTTGATTTTCGGGCCGTGTCCCCTGTATTTCACCACTGCCGGAAATTGCGCGCCGCCCTGCCCGGCCACGCCGGCTTCATCAATGCACGCCAGCAAAGCTTCCGGGGAAAGCGTTTCATGATCCTGAAAGGGTAAATCCACCGCTGTTTCCCGGAAATCATTCTTGATCTGGATAATCACGGCTTTCGTATGATCGGCCAGAATGGATTCCCGGATATCGCAAACCACACCGGATACCGGCGAATGTGTTTTTAATGTAAAACTTCCGGAAGTATTTCCAATTAACTGATATTTAAAAACATTTTCACCAACAGAAACCAAGGGTTCCGGATTGCTCCCAAAATAGCGCGTCAGGGGAACATAAAAGACAGGCGGCTCTCCCAATGAGGTAATCCCCATCGCTTTCGTTTTGTTTTTCATGGAGCCGATCTGCATCATGGACATGGAACATCACTCCATCATTGTGAGCCGGTTGCTTTTTCGGGCATCGCTTTTTCAAGCCGGGTTTGTTTCGCGCGGGCTGCTTTCTTTCCGGCTCTTTTTTCCGGCGCCGGTGTTTTGCTTTCCACCGCTTTTTCCGCAGGGACGGCTGAGCCTGATGGGGATTGATTTCCATCCGTGGCCGGTAAATCGTTCTTTGCGGCGGCGTTTTCTTTTTGTCCTACTGAACTGTTTTCCATCCTGGCGGTATTGGCCTTAAAACCAAATACGATCAGCAAAACGCCCAGAAGGAAAAGCGCGGCATTTTTCAAAGTCTGCATAAAGTAATCGGGAATTATTTATAAGCCTGATTTTTCAAGTAATTCGCTTAGTTTAAGATCAAGTTGTATAGCGATCTTCATCAGATTCAGGATAGTGATGTTGTGCTCGCCTCTTTCAATACCGCCTATATAAGAACGATCCAGATTGGTGTCATCCGCCAGGGCTTCCTGCGAGATTTTTCTAGCCGCGCGAAGGCCACGGATTGTTTTCCCTATCGATATTAGCGCAGGATCACCCGCATGTTTTGTAGATGGTTTTGCCATCTGCCAATGATTACGCATTGACGTATATAAAACCACGGGATATTATACCCGAATTGTCGCCATCAATTGAAGAAGGAAATATCATGAAAAATAGAGAAACGAGAGTGCTTGTGTGGTTACTCGTGCTGCTTGTCGTTCTTTCCACAGGTACGATCGTTACGATGCTCTCGTTCTTATGTATTTAAACCTGAATGATGTTCGTGTTTTTGATGGGAATACAAAAGCATCGGCTATTTCATGTGTCATGAAAACCCCACTTTTCGCAATGCAGGACAATGTAATCCGGCATTCGGGCTCAATAAATCGGAGGAAGCATGCCCAAACTACTTTGTTAATAGAAACAAGATTTCAGATTTATTTGGTAGGAAAAGTACGACAAGAAGATGAAAATGCTTGCATGGACTATTATAAGTATACGAAATTTTGTTTTATTTCAGAAGCTTATATCGAAATCATTTCCGTAACCATCTACTTTTTCGCACCTGAAAACCAGTATTCACACGATGTCATCTCCGGATTGCGAAAACAACTTTACCCTAATTGCCATCAACAATATGCCATCAACAATAAAAAGGCAGCAAAAAAATGAATTTTTTTGCTGTAGAGCAGTTTTTTTACCCTTTTCACGGAATAATGCGCAAAAAATTTGTTTATAATGAAAAATGAGCACACGCCTTTTCCGGGGAAACAATATGCTATCTACATTTAAAATTCGCAATTTCCGATCCATACTGGATATGGACGTTGATTTTTCTTTCGCCGAAGGAAAAGCGCCAAACAACTATCAGGAATTTGAGACGCATACGTTTCTGGAACCCAGGAAAAACCATCGCGTTGTTCCCTGTCTGGCGCTATATGGCGCTAACGCTTCCGGCAAAACCAATATATTGAAAGCATTGGCAACATTACAATCCATATTTACATCGGATGTTGACTCCGAGTACGAACCAAATTTAATTAACAGAAAATACGAATCAACGCTCTTCGAGCTTTCATTTTTTACCAACAATAAAGATTATGTCTATTCATTGGAATATGATAATAAAGAAATTCTGAAAGAATCTCTCAAATCAGGAAATACAACGTATTTTACAATCTCAAAAAATTCTTGCGCGTTTTCTGAAATATCAAAAGGTTCTTATACAAAAGAAAGATTAAAAGAAATTCTTAATGTTGAATGTAAAAACGAATCTCATCAGCAAAAAAGATCATTTCTTCACAGAATACACTCTCAATATGCCGGGCTGAATACTGATATGACGCTTGCAGCACATTTTATCGAATCCGGTATTCAAATCTATTTTGGATCACCCCCTTTTCCAACAGGTGTTGAAAAACTGGGAAAGGCATTGGGAAATACAGATTCACCAATGAACGATGATTCCTTTAACAGAGTCACTCAACTATTGCAAAAACTCGATATTGATATATGCAAAATGACTTTTGATCAAGAGTCTCATCAAGGATTTGAAGAAATGAAGGAATCAATAAAAGAATCAATAAAAAATAGAAAATTTCCCTCTTTTATAAAAAGGGAGGGAAAAGACAGTTTTATTGCTCATACAATTCACACATGGCATATTGATACGGAAGGCAAGGAAATACCATTTAATTTTCGGGAAGAATCTGATGGAACACAATCTGTATCGGGTCTGCTTGGCGTATTTCTTGCAACTCTAGAGCTTGGTGGAACCGTTATTGTTGATGAGCTTGACAGATCATTGCATCCATATCTTCTAATTCAGCTTGTTCGCCTGTTCAAAGACAAACGTTATAATAAAAAAAATGCCCAGCTCATATTTACAACGCACTGCACTGATCTTCTGGATGATGACATTCTTCGCATATCAGAGGTAGGCATTATAAACAAAACGTTAAATACCGGAAGCACAATAAAACGCATATCGGATTTTGATGGTATGCGAAATGTCTTAAATTTCAGAAAACAATATTTGTCCGGCATGCTATCGGGAATCCCTCATCCATACATATAATCAAAATGACGCAAAATATGAAAAAAGCAATTATTGTTGTATGTGAAGGAAACTCGGAACGTGCCTATATTCAGAAATTAAATCGTTATTTGCGTGAAAATGATTATCCATTTACATTTCAGGCCCAATCTGTCGGATGTGGGCACTACAAAGAAGTTGTGAAAAAATACAAAAAAGAACAAAAAGGAAATAGAAGAACAGAGATATTAATATGGGTAGATAAAGATATTTATGTTAGAAATGAAAGAAATAATCGTGATCAATATGATAGAAAACCACGCGGAATACCCGATTTTCTATTTTCCTGCATGAACTTTGAGGATTTTATATCACTCCACGACACTGTACTTCTATCAAATTGGCATCAAACCTGTCTTGATCATAACCACTTTGATAACCCAATGAATGAGGCAACATATATGCCATTATGGGAAAGAGAAATAGCTCAAAATTATAAAAAAGGTTCAATGCCTTTTTCTATTGATGATGAAAAACTGGAGACTCTTTTCTCGAATTTACAAGAAAATGGTATTCGTTTTCGGTGCGGCTTTGCAGATTATTTAAGAAATCTGTTACAAAACCATCCCGCGCCGGCGGCTTGACATAAGCAATATCTGAACCCTGCAAAGCTATTCGCCGATGATTTTCACCAGCACCCTTTTGCGCCGCTTGCCGTCAAATTCGCCGTAAAAAATCTGCTCCCAGGGGCCAAGATCCAGCCGTCCTTCCGTAATCGCCACAACCACTTCCCGGCCCATGATCTGCCTTTTCAGATGGGCATCGGCATTGTCTTCATAACCGTTATGGGCATATTGTTCATAGGGTTTTTCGGGCGCCAGCTTTTCCAGCCAGCGTTCAAAATCACTATGCAGGCCGGATTCGTCGTCGTTGATAAAAACCGATGCCGTAATGTGCATGGCATTGACCAGAACCAGGCCTTCCCGAACGGCAGAAATCCGGACTTCGTTTTCGACTTCGGACGTAATATTGATATAGGCGCGGCGTGTTTTTGTTTCAAACCATAATTCCTTGCGATGGCTTTTCATGGGGTTTCCTCCTTCATGGACAGCATATCCGCACAGTAAACGATTGAAGCAGCCTGTGCCCTATTGTAGAGGCATCGGGCAAATCTGCATAGGATAGCCGCTTTTGCATGCGGATGCCTATATCTTCCGGCTTTGCCAGTCGGCCTTTTTCATGTAAACCCATGACACGACCAAAACGCCCAGCCAGTAAACGTGTTCGTTAAGCCAGCAGACCGCCACATCCATCCGGAGCCGGAAAACCACGATATAAATGAAAAGGCTCGTTATCAGCATAGGCCCCAGGTCCAGGAGCAAAGCCGTGCGCGTATTGCCCGTTCCTGAGATGGTCTGGAAAAGGATAAACGCCGGCGCCGATATGACAAATGACGTCATGGCAACCCGAATCGTCAGCGCGCTGTCCGCCACCAGGCCGGCATGATCCGTATAAATCCGGGCAAACCCTTCCGGAAAGAGAAAGACCGCGATCACAACAGGCAGGGTTATCAGGTAGCACAGCTTGACCACCTTCCAGCAGGCATCCATGACCTGGCGCTGTTCTCCTGCGCCCATCAGGTTGCTTGTCACCGCCACGGCCGCCGATGAAAGCGCGAAAATCGGCATGAAAATCATCATCATGACGCTACGCACGATATTCGATATGGCAATCGACCGCTCGCCCAGGTGTTCCACCGCCACAAAAAACATGAACCAGATGGCAATGCCAACCAGGTACTGAATCATCATCCAGATGGAAATACCGAGTATGTGGCGGATCAGCTTTTGCCTGAAGGCAGAATAGGCTGAAAAACCATATTTTTTCAGATCAACAAATTTGCGGGTATAAACGATGAGAAAAATCATCGAAACGCCTTCCGAAATGCTGGAAGCCAGCGCCGCGCCGCCGATCCCCATTTCGGGAAATCCGTATTTTCCGAATATCAGCAGGTAATTCAGGATGATATTGACGATGACCATCAGAAAAGCACTGATCGTCAGGACGCGGGTTTGTTCAATGCCGACAAAAAAGGCGCGAAACATCAATGCGACGAAGACGAAGAAAAAACCGAAACCTCGCCAATCCAGGTAGCTGATGGTTGCGGCATACACCTGTTCCGAGGCAAACAGCCCGTCCAGCAAAACCGGCGATAAAAACCGGATCAGCAAAAATGCGATGAGCGCCAAAAAGAGGAGGAAAATACCGCCCTGGATCACGATCGGGCCAATCTCGGAAAAACGTCTTTCACCATTGCGCCGGCCAATCAGAATTTGCCCGCCCATCGAAAAACCGAAACCGATCATGAAAAGCGCGAGGAAAAAAACATTGGCAAGCGCCGAAGCGCCCAACTCGACTTCACCCACACGGCCCAGAAAAGCCGTATCCGTAAGCAAAACCAGATGCTCGGCAACCAGGCTGACGAGAATCGGATAAGCGATTTTCCAGATATGGCCATACGAGACTGTCTTCATGAATCCAACCTTCAGTCAAAACAAAAAGACCGTGAGAATAGCCCATTTCACGGCCTTGGTCTGAACGATGCGCAAAGAGATTAAAAACGGCGAACAGCCGTAACAGGCTGTGAAAAATACCGCTCAAAAGGCCATCATCATAAAGAGAGGCATATCGACCGTCAAGCGCACACGGCAGGCTATCATCCTTCTGCCGCCATCCGGCAAGCCTGACATAACCCCCTGATTTCCATGGCGTTTCCCTGGAAACAAAAACCGGTCGGCTGCAAAGCCCGGCGGATAAATTCCCCTATTTCCGGATTGGCGATTTCGACGGACTTTTCACAGGCGGAACAAGCCAGCATCAGGGGATCATGATGGCGGCAGCGCCTGAAATCATCAGAACAGGCGACAAAAGCGTTCAACGCATGGATGCGGTGCACCAGCCCCTGTTCCGTCAGGAATTCCAGCGCACGGTAAACGGTCGTCGGCGCTGCCCGGCGGCCTGACGCAATCATATCGGCCTGAAGATCGTAAGCTTTGGCAGGACTACCCCGCCGCAAAAGCAGTTCAAGCACCTTGCGTCTTAAATGAGTGAATCCGGCCCCTCTTTCCGCGCATAATGCCTCGGCGTCAGCCAGCCGCTCGCGGATACGGCTTTCCGTTATCCTGCCGTCCATTACCGTCCCTCTTCCCTGCTTTTATTGTTCGTTTCTTCCATGTAAGGCACGACGCTGATCCCCTGCATCTCATAACCGGCAATGCCCTGCGCCGTGGCCTTTTTCTCGACCCTTATCTTACCTGTCGCCCATACGGCATCCATGGAATGGATTTTGCTCACCGGTTTTTTCAGGATAACGTGAATAACCTGGTTGGAAGGCGGCGGCGGCACGTGGATGCAGGCGCCATAATACGGCACCAGCAAAAATTCCTTCAATGCGCCGTCCTGGTGTTCCAGCGGCACGACAAAACCGCTGATCCGGACATTCATACCGTTTATGGCCGGATTGAGCGGCGCATTTTTCCAGGCTTCCATTGTTTTTCTTAACGCTTCCACAGCACGGGGATCATTATCTTCCAGGTCTTCAATTTTCAATCCACTCGTGCTCTTGGCGGGGTTCCAGTCGGCAGGCATCAACCCTTCCCATGTGATGGTATGAAGCCGCTCGTCATCCGATTTTGAAGCATCATCTTTGGAGTAGGAGCCGGTAATGACCATCGGTTTTCCTCTTTTTTCTTCGGCGCGCCTGGAAAAATAAGCCGCCCCCTGCCAAAACCCGATAACCACAACAATAAAAACCACAACCGCCAGGACTATTCTTTTCATCTTGCACTCACATTCTTGCCGTCAATCCGTCAGAAAGGCTCATCCGGTAGGCGCGCACAGCCGGAATCAGGCTGGCAAACAGGCCGACCACAAAAATCCCGCCCAAAAGCAGCCATTCTCCCGCGCCGGGCCATCCTGCGGAAAGCGGAATGCCCCATTGCCGCTCAGCCAGCGGCCCGGCAAGGGCAAAAGCCAGATTAAGCAATGCGATGCCGGCCAGCATGCCTGATGCCAGCAGGATCATGCCTTCAAAAAGCAGCAGCAGGACAATCTCATGCGGCCTGGCGCCCACTGACCGCAAAATAGCCAGTTCGCGGCGGCGTTCTCCCAATCCGGCAAGGATGGATGAGGCAAGACCCGCCAGCCCTGCTAAGGCAACCAGGCAGGAAACCGCAAAAAGCGCCTTTTCACCCACATTCACCATTGACCACAGTTCATCTAACGCCACACCGGGCAGCACGCCCATTAAAGCCTCTTCCTTATCCTGCATCAATTCGCGTTGCAAGGCAAAAACCTGGCTGCGTTTTTTCAGCCCCACCATCACGGCGGTGATGCTTTGGGGAGCCAGGTTAAACTTTTTCACCTGTTCCGGCAGGATTTGCAGGCCCCGCACCGGCGTGCCGCCCTCCCAACCCAGATGGATAGCTTGCATGCCGTCCAATCCGATATGCAGCGTCCTGTCAACCGGCGTTCCGGTTCTTTCCAAAATGCCGGTGACGACAAAAGGCTTATCCGCATGCTCCGTCAGAGAGATGCCGCCTGAGCCGTGACTTAAGACAATCCGTGATCCAATGGTATAGCCCAGCGCGCGGGCCACATCATCGCCGATTACCACATCAAAAACATCGCTAAACGGTTCCCCGGTCTTAAAACGCAGGGGTTGTCCACTGCCGTACCGGAAATGTTCGAAATAATGCCGGTTTGTCGCCAAAACAGGAAAATTGCGATGAGAATCCCCCAGGGAAATAGGAATCGTCCATGCCACCATCGGGTTTTCCGCCAATCTTTCGGCGCTTTCATAGCGCATGTTATTCGTGGCGCCGCCCATCCGGAAAACCGTGTAAAGAACCAGTTGGAGGCCGTTGCCCCTGGCCCCGACAATTAAGTCCACACCCGAAACAGATTGCGTGAATCCTTCCTTCACCTGGACGCGCACCCGTTCTATGCCCAGCAGCAAAATCGTCGAAAGGCAAATGGAAAACACGATCAAAAAAAGCGTAAAACGCCGGTTCCAGGCGCTTTTCGCGGCCAGTCGCATCAGGTATGAAAAATGGCTCATGCCGCATCCTCCGGGGGCGGCATGAGCGTCAGCCGCCGCGAAAAACGGTCGGCCAGCCTTTCATCATGGCTGACAAAAAGCAGCGCCGTTGAAAAACGGGAACATTCCCTCATCAGCAACGCCAGAAAATCCGCCTGGTTTGCGGCATCCAGCGCCGATGTCGGCTCATCCGCAACAATTAAGGCCGGTTTTCCGATCAGGGCGCGTGCCGCCGCCACCCGCTGCTGCTGGCCGACTGACAGCCGGCTGGCGGCGCGCGGCCATAAGGCTTCACTTAACCCCAATTCGCCCAGCAAGCGTTTTGCGGCCTCGCCAGGTGAACTGCCTTGTTCTTGTGCCCCCTGCCGCCGGATGGCGGAAAACCGGCAAGGCAATAGCACATTCTCCATCACCGACAGGTAAGGAATCAGATTAAACTGCTGGAAGATAAAACCGATATGATCGACTCGAAACCGGTCGCGCTGCCTGCCCGGCAACCGGTGCAACGGCGTCCCCAGCACATGCACCTCGCCCTGCTGCGGCGTCATGATGCCGCCAATTAAGCCTAAAAGCGTACTCTTGCCGCTCCCGCTGGGGCCGGCGATGAAAAGCTGGCCGCCTTTTTCAAGGCTTAAGGCATCGATTTTCAGTGCGCTACGGGAACTGCCGGGCCAGGCATAATCAATATGGCGCAACTCGATGGCGTTTTCACGCATAAAAAACTACCAGGAAAGGGTCGGCTGTTGGGGTGTTAATTCTACCGCCACCTGACGTTTTGGCAAAACGGCCTGGGTTTCCAGTTTTTGCAGCCGGTTAAAACGCTCAAAAAGCTGTACCGTCACCGCACGCAGGCTGTCCGGATTTTTGCAGGTAAAGGAGTAAGCTGCATCCAGACTCAGATGCCCCCCTTTCTTTGCCGAGGACAAGGTTTGCAGCATGGCGGGATCAAACATTTTTTTGCCCTGTTTGATCTTGACGGCACTGGATTGGTAAGAACAAGCCGCTTCCGGATTCATGCTGAAAAGTGTCCCTCCCTGCTGCAAAATACCAGCCATATCCAAAAGCGCCTTTTTCTGCGCCTCGTTTTTCGGCATATGCTCAAACCCCAGAAAACCATCCAGCGGGCCATGCACTTCAACGATCAGTTCGTTTCCATCCAACACCACATTCATTTCCGCTTCGCCATGAACATGCTTCCCGTGCGCAAAAGCAAAAAGGGATGCCATGCCGCCCAATAGGAACATGGCGGCCATCAGCCACTTTCTCATCTTGACTCCTTTCATCCTGTGGTTCATCAAAAAGCAATGTTATATTATTACATTATAAACATCAATGCCTTCGCCCTATTCCTGTTATCCGGGTTTTAAACAGACAAATGGGCTTTCAGGGTACGGTAATCGGTCTTGCCGCTCCCCAAAAGAGGAATGGCGTCGATTCTTTCGATCCGCTTTACCGAATAAAGCAGCGAAAGCCCTGCCGCCTTGATAGCGGCATTCACTTCGGCCAGCGTCAGCGTCAGCGGGGTAAACAGGACAATCTCCGAGCCGCGCTCTTCCGGCGCCGCTTCTACCGCAAGCGCCATCCCTTCTTTTGGCGCATCCGGATGATGCCCGTATGCTTCCAGCAACACGTTTTCTATCTGCGGCAAGGAAATCATTTCCCCGCCAACCTTGACAAAACGCTTGAGCCTGCCCTGGAAAATCAGCCGGCCTGCCGCATCCATGCTGACAAGGTCGCCCGTCCGATACCAGCTTTCCCCCTCAAAATCGACAAAAGGAGAAGGCGAATCGCCAATATAGCCATGAAAAATGCTGGGCCCTTTCACCAGGAGCATCCCGGTCTCGCCAGGCACAGCCCGCCCATGCATCACGCCATCTTCCTCCCTGACAATCACGCCGCGAACTGACGGCAAAAGCGGCCCGATCGTGCCGGGGCGCACATCGCCGGGGCGGTTGATCGAAACAACGGGAGAACATTCCGTAATGCCGTACCCCTCGCAAAGCGAAGCCGAGGGGCATTGTTTCGCAAAAGCGTCATACACCGGTTCAGGGCATTTTTCCGCACCGATAAAAGCGAATTTCACGCTTGCCAGCCGATCCGTCCCCTTGGCTTGTTCGAGCATTGCATTTAAAAAAGTCGGCGGCATCCCCAGCAGGCTGACATGGAAATCCCGAATCAAGCCGTTCAAAAATGCCGGTTCTGCCGGATTGGGATGGAAAACAGCCTTAAAACCCATCGCCAGCGGAATAACCAGACCGACCATCAAGCCAAAGGAATGAAATGGCGGAAGCATTGCCAGAACAACATCATCCGCCGCCGGATTCAATACCTGGATCACATCCGCCGCGTTTGTCAGCAGGTTTTCATGCGTTAACGGCACGGCTTTGGGAAAAGATTCCGAACCGGATGTAAACAGAACCGCAGCGACTTCGGGAACTGGAAAACGGGTCACATCACGCTGCAATCGGGATTGGATGAGGCCCCTGATTTTATCGAAAGCCGAAAAAGACGCGGCCATCTTATCAACGGGCAGCCACTCGGCGGAAACCGCCTCAATGGAAAGTCCCTGGCGCTCCAGGCGGTCTATCAGCGGCGTCACGCTCACCATATGCCTGACGCCGGTCAGATTCACGCCATGTTCCAGATTGGCTTGACCCGCCGTCCAGTTGAAAAAAACGGGCACCTTCCCTGCCAGCAATGCCGCCAGCCAGACCACAGGAGCGGCGGGAACCGAAGGCAGCATGATGCCCAGCCGGATGCCGGGCAACGCCTTCAAACGCGCTGCAATCATCAACGCGCCCAGGAAAATCTGCCGTCGGCTTCTCAATGTGCCGCGTTCCGCCAGCAAGGGATCATTCGGATTATGTGCCAGTTGCCTGAAAAAAGCGGATACCACGCTGCTTTTGTCGGACAGCAATGCCAGCGGCGCAACTGACGGTGGTGCAAACCAGGCGTCCGGCGCTGGCGGCAACGGCGCATCCGCCCCCAGTTGCCCGCTCGCCGCCAACAGGCAATCTGCGACCGTATTGAGCATTTCCAGGCTGGGAACGCTCTGCTGGAAAGCCTCCTCTATTGCCAGGGAAACCTCCATCAGCATCAGGCTATCGAGTCCCAGGTCGTTGCTTAAGCTCATACTGTCGTAAAGAGGATGGCTTTCCGGCAGACGGGCCGTTTCACGCAATATCCGGTATACGGCGTCCCGCACATCCGGATGCACATCGCGCGTATCAGCCACATTTTGATGCACTTCATGCTCCGGCAGCGCAACAGGCTGGTTCCCCTGCCAGAACCAGCGCGGCACGGTCGTTGCCGGTTGCGCCGTTTCATTATAAAAATCCTCCAGCCGCCGGTTCAGTTCGCGCCTGTCCTTAAGCTCAGCCAGCCCTTTGACCTCCACAAAATCCACCTGCACCTGTCTTTTGGGGGTAAACAGCAAAAAATTGCCCAGCACCGTCATCATGCCGCGCATGAGCACCTGCTTGAAATGAGGCGCTTTTCCCGTCGCGCCATAACCAAACGCGCTGCCCCAAAGTCCGGTCACGCGCACCAGCACCACCTGCACTTGCGGCATCTGCTGAATCAATGACCAGACGCCGGAATTACCCCCGATACTCTCCTTTGAAGCATGGTAAATCCGGCCGGACGGATACATCAGCACATGATCGCCGGCCTTTAAGCTATCCAAAATCGTATGGAGCCCTTTTTGCGTGCCGGCTATGGCTTGCGCCCCATCCTTCATCATGTCCGGAATCGTAACCGCATGAAGCAGCCTGGCCACCATTTTTCCATGCAGGCCGGCCAGTTGGCGTTCATCGACAAGGGGACGCGGCGAATAATCCGCCAGCAGGGCATAAACAATAAAAGGATCAATCAGGCCGGGATGGTTCGGCAAAAAAAGAACCGGCCCTTTCATAGACAGGGTATCCAGCCCGCGAGATGTAATCCGGTATCGCAACGACAGCACCAGACGCAGGAAAGCGCCCAGCGGACTATAGCGTTCAAGGGGAAAAAGCGCGCGAAGGCGGCGGGCAACCCAAAACATGAAAACCAGGCCAACCAAACCGCTCCAGACAAGAAGCGTTGAAGGCTGGGCGCCTCCCGTCAATTCCCGAACCCAGTCAAACAGGGCAAAAAAGAAACCGGCAATAATGATGCCGATAAACGAGGCAAAATTTGAAATGCCCAGCACCTTGCCCTTCTCCGTCACAAGCGGCCGGATCTGGATGGTGCTGACCAAAGGAATCAGATAAATACCGGCGCTGATCCCGGTTAGAAAATAGACGATCATCAAAAAGCCGGTACAAATAAACGCCTGCGCGGGTAAAAATACCACCAGCGCGGAAAACAGGACGCCTGTCACCATCCCCATTCCCGCAGGCAGCATATAACGGCGCCAGATGGCGGCATCCTGCCTTGCGGCTATCAAGGCGCCAATGCAAATGCCGACGGAAAGCGACAATAGCAGTAGGGTTGTTGCCGACAGGCCCAGGCCAAGCTGCTGCACGCCCAGATTATTGATGCACAAAAGCACAAAAGAAGAGAGGGCATAAAAAAACGCCTCTCCCGAAAGCGCCAGAAAAAGAATGGGATCTTTTCTGCGGCATTCCAATGCATGACGCATGGAATCGACCGGCCCCAGCCAGGGAAAAGGCGCGTCGGATGAAACCACCGGCTGGCCTCGTCTGATCCCGAAAGCAGCCAGTATGCCGATCAGCGCCACCAGCACGCCTGCCGCCCCGACCATCACCCTTCCCGACGCATAAGGGCCATCCGGCACCCATCCGGCAGGCAAAACAGCCGGCACATCCAGCAAAAATCCCCCCATTGCGATTCCCAGGAGAACCATAACCGTCATGGCCAGCTTCATAAAAGCATTGATGCGCGGCACCTGCGCCACCGTAAAAACCTCCGGAATCATGCCGTTTAAGGCCGGGCTGAAAAAGGTTGACTGCAACCCCATGAAAAACACAACCAGAATCATGCCGGCCCAGCTCATCTCCATCAGTGCCCAGACAGCAATCAGCATCGCCGTCAGCTCGACGAATTTCGACCAGATAACGAGGCTGCTCTTCGGCCTTTTATCCGCCAGCCACCCCGCCCAGGCCGAACAAATCACAAAAGGCAGCGCAAACAAAATCGTCGCCAGACCCTGCACATAATCCAGCCTGGCGCTTGAAGCCAGCAGCAGGGCCGCCTGTTTAAAGAAATAATCGTTAAAAGTCCCTAACGCATAGCATGTTCCCATGCTGAGCAGGGTTTTCCGGTTATCCTGGGAAATGGCGGCCAAAGCGGGAACGGGAACAGTCATGGCGGATTCACCTGGCGCTCGTCTTGTCCGAAAGCTTATCTAAATCATGCTCAATAAATAGCCGGAGTTTTTCCAGCGATTCCAGTATGGTGCCGTACCGGATGGAATAAAGCGCCTCGCGCCCCTGCCTGCGCACCGAAAGGATGCCCGCTTTTTCCAAAACGGCAAGATGATGGACAACCGTTGAGCGTCCCAGCGGAAACACGGAAGCAATCGCTTTAATGGATAATGCTTCTCCCGGTTCAAACAGCAGCAAAATCCGCTGGCGGGTCACATCCCCCAACGCGGAAAAAACCAGCGCTGTCGGCTGCCAGTCTTCGGGAAGCGCATGGAGATATTCCGTTCTCATTGTTGCCTTTAATATAGGGTCAGCCCTGATTAAATTGTCTGCTGCAAAGCTGCTTTATCCCGTCTGCCTGCGTTGCCGGTTCAAAATAGAACTCGCCGTATGTTCAATACGCCATCGCCCCATTTTGGCCCTGCGCCTTGGCAAACGGGAAAAATCAACTTTTCGCGACGACAATTTTATGAGGGCTGACCCTGGCGATGCAACCGTATAACTAATTTTATGGTTATTAAAAATAATAAAAGACCATTTGTCAATTGCTACCGGCTTTTATCAACAAACCGGCATCAAACGGCTAACCGGCGCATCCTATCTATGTCAACGTCGGATAATCCGTATATCCCTTTGGCCCGCCCTGGTAAAATGTGGTGTGGTCCGGTTCATTATAGGGCCCGCCCTGCCGGAAACGTTCAACCAGATCGGGATTGGCGATATACAGGCGGCCAAAGGCAACCGCATCACACAAGCCTTCCTCCAGCACCTGTTCCGCCGTCTCTGCCGTATAACCGCCGCACAAAATGATCGAACCGCTGAAACGTTCCCGTATCTCACGCCGGAAAGCCGGTTTTAACGGCTCTCCCCCAACCCAGTTGGGTTCGGCGATATGCAAATAAGCAATCCCGCGCGCGTCAAATGCCTTGGCCAGATAAAGCGCCATCGGCCCGGCTTCGGCGTCGTTAATGCCGTTGATATTGAAAAAAGGAGAAATGCGCACCCCAACCCGTTTATTTCCCACAGCTTCGCACAAGGCATCCAGCACTTCCAGCGTCAGGCGGGCCCGGTTTTCAAGCGAACCGCCATAGCGGTCTGTACGGAGATTCGAGTTGGTGGACATGAACTGCTGCAAAAGATACCCGTTGGCGGCATGTTCTTCCACAAAATCAAAACCGGCGCGCATCGCCCGGATAGCCGCCTGGCGATACTGGTCAATCACGCCGGGCATCTCCTCCGTCGTTAAGGCACGGGGCGTATCAACCGGCGAAAAAGCCCCTGTCCCATCCGGATTGACGACATAACACTTGCTGTTTTCCGCCGCCAGCGCGGACGGCGCAACAGGCAACTGACCGTTTTCCTGCAACAAATGATGCGACATCCTGCCGACATGCCACAACTGGGCCGCCATTTTCCCACCTTTAGCATGCACCGCATCCACAATCCGCTTCCAGCCGGCTTCCTGCGCATCCGTATAGATGCCGGGCGTCCAGGCATACCCCTGCCCCTGCCTGGAAATCTGGGAACCTTCCGAAACAATCAAGCCGGCCGTCGCGCGCTGGGCATAATATTCGGCGCTCAGTTCCGTCGGCACATCGCCGGGCGAACCCGCCCTGGAACGAGTCAAAGGCGCCATCACCACCCGGCTTGAAAGCGTCGTATCGCCGACGCGAACAGGAGAAAGCAATTTCATGGTCATCATCTCTTCCTCATAAAAAATAATCATCCCAACCGGAATCCATCCTCTTCCGATATTTTCCCGTCACGCGCCGGGTTTTTATCCTCACTGCTATCGCTGGCGACTGCTCAGGCATTGGACTTGCATTTATCTTAATAGGTTCCGCCCCATCAATCTGCCGCTTTGGAATGCCGCCAGAGCCAGCATCAGTTAAGGATAATTCCTCTGGGGAGGATCCGTCAATGCAACGGTGAAATACCGATAAGCACTGCATGAATTTTCCACAAGGCCATGATGGAAAGCGGCTGAAAAATTTTTATCACCTCTGCCTTTTGCAACAGGAAAACAGGGCACTTGCCGTATACTTCTTTTCTTCGCTCACTATTTTTTCAGGCGGGATGCCATAAGGCGGGTTATAAAATACCGATTCATACCCTTACTACCCTATAAACAATATGAAACCTGTATTCAAATCTCTTCTTTTAGCAATAGTTGCAAGCATCGCGTTGCAGCCTGGCCAACCTTTTGCAAAAGGCAATGAAAGCAACGATTCCTTCAGCCAGGCCAAGCGCATGCTTTCCAAGAAGGTCTATTTCGATCACAGGATCACCGTCTATTGTTCCGCCCCTTATGATGAACGCGGCAACATCAGCCTGCCGGAAGGTTTCACGACTTCCCGCTACCAAAGCCGCGCCAGCAAGATTGAATGGGAACATATTGTTCCTGCGGAAAACTTCGGGCGCGCCTTTAAGGAATGGCGGGAAGGCGATCCGGTGTGCGTGGATAATCGCGGCAAAGCCTTCAAAGGCCGCAAATGCGCGGAAAAGGCGAACCTTGAATACCGCCATATGCAAGCGGACATGCACAACCTCGCCCCGGCCATCGGCGCGGTGAACGCTGCCCGCCAAAACTACAACTTTATACTCCTGCCGGACGCGGAAAGCGCCTTCGGCACCTGCCCCATGAAGATTCAGAGCAACAGGGTAGAACCGCCGGAACCCGCCCGTGGCCTGATTGCCAGAACCTATCTCTACATGCAGGCAGCATACCCGCGCTATCAAATGGGCCACCCCCAGAATCAGCAAATGGAAGCCTGGAACAAGATGTATCCGCCTGACCAATGGGAATGCACCAGGGCAAAAAGAATTGAACAGCTCCAAGGCAACCCGAACCAGATCACACAAGCCCGCTGCCATGAAACAGGGTTCTGACGCTTTTTCGTGAAAAATCAAGCGTGGAATAGATGGGATTCATCATGAGAAATAACATGTTGAACATGTATCGCCTCATTGCGTTATACGCGAAAACCCAACTATGTGAATGGAACGAACAGGGCAATGATTAAAAGTCGCTAAAAATTTTTATTACCCCCTTCTTTTTTATCTGGAGGCGTTTTTTTATTGCGAATCCAGGTCAAGTTGTTCAGCAAAAATGCCGAGAGCCTTTGATACTTTTTCACGGACACTTTGTTTTACTGATGCTTTAAGCTCGATTTTCGAGTAGGCGCTTTGAGTAATTTCCATTCGGCTAGCAACATCCGCTTGACTAAGCCCAAGATGTTCACGCCATGCGCGGATTGGCGAAAGATTGCCAACGAAGATGCGCTCAACAACTTCTGCCGGAACATAATCAGCTTCATTTCGTTTTTTTTCAACTAGGCGTTCGTATTCTGCGACAGGCAGAATAACGAAGGCCGGCTGTCCTTTGGCATCACGAAGAACAGTCAAATTTTCAGTATGTGCTTTCATCACGTTTTTTAACCTCTTCAATATGGATGATTCTGACAACGCCGTCAAAATCGAATAAAACCCGATAATTGCCAACCCGCAAACGGTATTCATCTTGCTGGTTTACAAGTGCTTTGACATTCCGGCAGTTTGGCATATTCGCCAAATCACTACAGGCTAAAACAATTTTCTTGCTGTCATTCTTTGGGAGTTTTGACAGTTGTTTAATTGCTTTCGTTTTGTATTTAATCGAGTTCACGCAGTAATTATAATATTCCATTATTCCTTTTGTCAACAAAAATGGAATGTTTCTTTGTAAAAGCGTATGATTTTTTATGGAAAAATGGACGAAAGCGCAGGAAAATGGCAATACGCAGGGTTCATCATTCCTGCATGTGGAAAATCCATATGCAGGGCATTGGCAAGCACGGTTTGCTGATCTGTGGAGCCAAACCTCATAACCGCCCGATATAGGATAATCAAAATCGCAGTTTGAGATGCCAGAGAACGAATGCTAAGGGAAATTTCACACCAGCTATGTGGACAGACAAAATTTAAAAACTGGTCATCAGGCATCACTGCGATCCATACCCAATTTTTAACTGTTGTAAGATATTCAAATTTCCATAGAAGAACCTATCAGCTAATTCGGCGTCCGTTATATTCTCTCCGACATCCTGAGTAATTTCAAAACCCAACATTTCGCGGGCTGCCCATGAATGTAATCTAAGCAACGTTTGTACTTCAGGACTATGGTTCTGCAGCACATAATCTCTCCATTGAGGCGAGTTTTTGATAGCGCATAAGGCTCCATGTCCCAAAAAATCATACGCGACAGCCGAGTATTCAACAGGAAAAATTTCACCAAAATTATGAGCCCTTTCCAATTCTCTGAAAGATGGAATTGCTTTCAGCAATTCACACTCAGTGTGCCAGAGGTTGATTAGCTCTTGCTGGGCTAGTATTTGATTAAAACCATTATTTTTTATTGTATGTCTTTGAACGAAGTCCAAAGTAAAGATTTTTGCCCCTTGTTCCCAAGAGTTGATTAAATTTCTATTTTTTGAAGAAAAAATCTGTTGCGTTGAAAGTTCAGGGTGATTAAAACGTGTCCATAAATGTTGTAACTCTGCCTGTTTGCTCATCTCAGGGGAAACCATGGACATCAGCTTTAAAATTCTTTTATATGTATTAAAAAAAAGCAAAACCAGCTTTCTTTCGTTATTTTTTTCAAAATAGGTTAAACATAGTTCAATCAGTCTTTTTATAGCATTCTGAACATTATTTTCAGAATTACTGTTCTCAAGCCAAGACGGAAGCCACGCTATAGATGAATATTTTTTCTCTAGTTCAATTAAAAAATAAAGTGCATTCATGTAAAAACAATCATTAGCATCTCTTACTTGATCTGGAAATATTTTATAGATAACTGTAAAAGTATCCTTTTTCCTTTCTGATTTTAAATTATCAAAAATAACCATTAAATCTTGCTGCGAATGGTTCCAGAAAAAATGAATGTCGATTATCTCATCAATGGATGCAGATTTTAGCCTATCCGCATATTCATTCTTTTCGTGTAATTTCAGTTTTCTAAGATTTTCAAATGCATTTGCATGTTTTTCATCTAGCTTTCTAGATATTATAGTTTTGAACTCTTCGATTCTGCTTTGGTTAAACTCACCATGAAAAGCTCTATCTATTGCCTGAATAACTCGTCGCCTATAGAAAAACCATACATTAATCGGCTCAAGCAAAATGCGCAAGCTATCAAAATTATTAACAAGATTTGAAATTTGAATTTGCAATATTGGCTTAGTTACATTTTCCTCTCTATCATAGACTTCGATTGATATTCCATCACAAAGCATTACCAAAGCAGCATTTATTTCAGGATGAGATGCATATTCGAATGCTTGCCTCAAATCTTCATAAGCAAACCCATCTTCACTAAAGTGTGGTCGCTTTGCCTCAATGAGCCAAAAGTTTTTTTCCCATAAAGTCAGATTGTAATCAATAAACCTATTTTTACTGAAAAATCTAATATGCTTTTCCCTATCTATAGATGCATTATTTCCTTTTCGGTAACCTAGAATTATTAATATTTGATTAATTATCTCTTCTCTGACATCGGCTTCTGTAAAATTTCTTACATCAAGACCTTGTATTCTCTTCAATGCCAATTTATTTGCTTTTTCTAATGGAGAAATATTTTTATGAAGCAAAAGATCATCAATAGATACATTATGAATATTCATGGTATATACCTCAGAATATAAAAATATTTCTCAAAAATAAAGCAATAATAAATGACAAGAAAATTGATTTGCGGTTGACTTAGTGTCACGGTTAGAGAGAATGTTTACATCATATTTCATTACATAACTTATTATAAATGCTAGGAGAGTATAGCCTCTCACTTTCTTTTGTATTAAAAATCATCTCAGATCACAATCATTAGCCACCGAAAACTGCCACACAGCACACCATAAACGATCTGTTAAAATCACCATTTCGCCCGCTTTGCGGCCACGTAACCTTGTTTCAGCCTCTTTTGCCATGCGTCATGAAAGCGTTTTTCAGGCCATTTTTGATACGGCATCTGCCGGTCATCCTGTTCATGATGCAGGCTGGATATGCACAGGCGGCTCCGCCAATCAACACCATGCTAGATGATTTTGTTTATATCAGCGATATTGTGCCGGATGTGCAACTGGATATCCGCTACTACAGCAGCAACAATTTTGTAGGCGCTCCAATTGAAGGCTATGAAGCGCCAGTCGCCATTCTCAGCAAACCCGCCGCCCTCGCCCTGAAAAAAGCCAGTGACACTTGCATGGCCAGGGGCTATGCCATCAAAATCTTTGATGCCTATCGCCCGCAAACAGCTGTCAATCACTTCATCCGCTGGGCGGAAAATCCTGCCGAGACACAAACCCAGGCCACATACTACCCGCGTCTGGACAAGCAGGCTCTTTTTCCACAAGGTTACATCGCTGCCCGTTCCAGCCATTCCAGAGGCAGCACCGTCGACCTGACGCTGGTTTATTACCAGACTGGCAAAGAACTGGATATGGGTTCGCGGTTTGATTTTTTTGACCCGATCTCTCATCACGGCGCAGCCCGGCTCACGCCGGCGCAAATCGCCAATCGCGCCATCCTGACCTCGGTCATGAAGGAAAATGGATTTAAAACCTATCCTTCAGAATGGTGGCATTACACCCTTGAAAACGAACCTTACCCGGACAGCTATTTCGATTTTGCCGTTCGATAACGGCACAGGTACGGACATTCCCCATATAAAACCATGACCGACATCGCCTTCATCACCCGTGACAAAAAAACCAAGGAAGCCACCCTGCATGTGGAAAAAGACGGGCTGTGGACGATCCATACCGGAAGCGGCATTGCGGTTGCGGATGAATCGAAGCAGCTGATGTCTGGCGAATATGCGGGCGCTTATGCCCTTCCCGCCAACAAAACGGCACGGGACT
>Ga0082212_10001332_pt1 | contig 36397 bp, 30 predicted proteins | sample TergutNt197P3_FD_71548 | JGI IMG/M metagenome (GOLD analysis project Ga0082212, IMG submission 71548) | Neocapritermes taracua P3 segment gut microbial communities from Petit-Saut dam, French Guiana - Nt197 P3 | ecosystem: Host-associated > Arthropoda: Insects > Digestive system > Gut ...
AAATGCATCCATCAACAGGATTACCGCGTTTTCTGCTGCGCTGTGCTCGGATAGATGGGTTAGGTCGTAGAGGGTATCCCGTATGGTCATGAGCCATCCGATTGGGGTGCATCCCAACGCGATTTCGAGCATGAGTCCGGAGAAGTTGAATGCGTCTGTGTATTTTCCCCTGACGACTTGATCCAACCCTTTCCAGGTGTATCCCGTTCCCGGTTCGGTGACTTCTTTGTAGATTGCGTACCCGACGCCTGCGACTGCGATTACGATGATTCCGACGACGATTAGGATTCCGACAAGTTGGGGGATTTCCCCGGTGGGGTCGGTCAGGGTTTGCGGGTTGTTGATGACATAGGCGTACCGGTTCAGGGTCTGGGGTATGGTCTGGATTCCGGCGATGATATCTTGGGACATGAAGCGATGGTTTTCGGGGTCGTACATTCGGGCTTTGGCATGGTAGATCCGGAGGATGTTGTCATAGGCGTACGTTGTATATTCTGTAACCAGGTCCAGTTTCCTGCTGCCGATTGTGAGGGGTGCGCTTTTCTGGGGGGTCCCCCAGGGATCATATCCGGCGCTGCTTTTGACGGCTCTGAGGGTGTCGGTGAGGCTGTCGGTGCTGCCGTTTTTGTCTTGGTGATAGTAGTAACTGGTGACGGTGGTTTTCGCCGTGACGGTGTGGGGTTTGGTTTTTGTCGCGGCGGTTTGGGTGACTGTCGCGGTGAAGATGTCGACGGAGATTTTGTCCAGACCGTAGATGTATTTGTAGGTGAGTCCGTTGGTTTCTTTTTCCCCGATTTTGTCGAATAGGTCTCGGGTGTAGTCGATGGTGTAGTCTTTGTCGATATGGACCATTTGGTCTTTTTTGGCTTGACAGCTGCATTTGGGAACTGTGCCTGGGTCTTGGGGGATCGCGGTTCCTGCCCCTTTGTAGCCGTGGGCGTCTTTTTTGATGTGATAGGTTTGGCTGATGAGGGCGCCGAGGCTGTTGTGGGTGTAGGTGCTGGTTTCGCCTGTTTCGTGGGTTCCTTCTGTCATGCGGTTTGTGCCGTCATAGACGTATTGGGCTGTGGTGACGTCGGGGATGGGTTTTTTCTGGGTGGGGTCTCCTTCTTTGATGGTTTGGGTCAGGTTGCCTCGTTTGTCGAAGGTGTTCTGATAGGTGGCTGTGATTTTGTCTGTGGTGGTTTTGCTGCCGATGGTGCGGCTGAGGTCTTGTTTTTTGATTTGTTGGTTGAGGTTGTTGTGGGTGTATTGGGTGATGTCTTTGCTGGTTTTGGTTTTGTGGGTGGTTTGTTGGACGAGGTTTCCTACGGTGTCGTAGTCGTAGGTGATTTCGTTTTTGGTTTTGTTCCGGCTGCTGATCAGCCGGTTCAGTTCGTCGTATTGGTAGGTGTTTTTCTCTTCGGGCTGGAGTCCGGTTAGGCGCCGGTATTCGTAGGTTACGTTGCCTTCCGGGTCGTATTTGTATTCGTATTTGAGTTTGAGTATGGGTTTCTTCAGGGACGCGTTGCTGTCATGGATCTGGGTCAGCCGTCCGGCTTTATCATAGGTGTAGTGTTCTTGCAGACTGTTGGGATAGAGGATGCTTTCTATTTCTCCGGCAGCGGTGTAGGCATAGGTTGTCGTCTGTTCTTCTATCTTGGGTGCTGTGACGGTTGCTTTCAGGATGCTTTCCGGGGTGAATTCTATGCCGCCGGGTCCGGCGTGGGTGTCAGGGTCGTTGTAAAAGAAGGGGGTGGGCCCTTGTCGGTAGGTGACCGTGGTGAGTTGGCAGAGTTGATTGTAGGTTTTGTCTACGGTGCCGGCGTCGGGGTAGATGATCTGGGTCTGGTTGCCCATGGTGTCGTAGTCGTATTGGATACGGGCGGCGTTTTGGTCTGTGACTTCTTTGATCTGCCCCAGGGTGTCGTAGACGAAGGTGTTGGTGCCTGTCCAGTCGGTGCTTTGTTTCAAGTTGCCTGTGTTGTCATAGACGTAGGTGGCGGTTTTGCCGGGGGTGGCGGTGTCGGGGTCGGTTTCGGGGTCGTAGATGTTGAGGTTTTCTATCCAATTGCGCAGGTTGTAGGCTTGGATGGTGGTGAAGCCGTCGGCATCTATGGTTTTGGTTAGATTGCCGTTGTTGTCGTAGGCGTAGTTGGTTTCGTTTTCTTGGGCGTCGAGGGTTTGGGTCAGCAGTCCTCTTTTGTCATATTTGTATAGGGTGATTTGGTCTTCGTTGATGTTGTTTGTTTCGTCTACCCGGTGCAGGGTGACTTGGGTGAGCCGGTTCATGGCGTCGTAGGCGTAGTCGGTTACATGGCCTAAGGCGTCTGTTGTTTTGATGATGTTGTTGTTGCCGTCGTAGGCGTAGTGGGTGGTTTGTTTGTTTCTGTCGGTGACGCCGGTGATGCGGTTCAGGGCGTCATAGGCGATTTCTTGGGTGTCGTTGATGAGGAGGTCGGTGATTTGTGTGATTTTTGTCAGGCGGGAGAGTTCGTCGTAGGCATATTTTGTTTCCCGGCCCAGGGGGTCTGTTTCTTTGACCGGGTTGCCCCGTTCGTCGTATTCGTAGGCGGTGGTGGTTTCTTTGCCGTCGGCGACAATTCGAATGGTTTCGAGTTGGCCGGTTTTGGTGTAGCTATAGTAGGTGACGGCTCCGTTGTCTTCTTCGGTGCTGTAGAGGCGGCCCATGTCGTCGTAGGCGTATTGGGTGACGGCGCCTTGGTCGTTGGTGATTTGTTTGACCCGGCCGGCTGTGTCGTAGTCGGTTTTGGTTTTGGCGCCTAGGGCGTCTTTGTAGATGGTTGGCCGGCTGTCCGCGTCATATTCTTGTTCGCCCACCAGGCCTATGGTGTCTCGGATATAGCGCAGTCTGTTCAGGTTGTCGTATTCATAGCTTGTGGTGTTGGTTTTTTTGCCGTCGGTTTCTGTTTCTATGTTGCCGTTGGCGTCGTATCCGGTGCCGGTGGTGATGCCTTCGGCGTCGGTGACTTGGGTGAGCCGGTTGAAGCCGTCGTATTCGAAGGTGAGGATGCCGAATTCTTCGGGGTTGGGATTGTGGATTTCTTTGATGTTGTCGCAGGGGTCGTATTTGATTTCTGTTGTGTATCCCCGGGGGTCGGTTATGGTGTTGAGGCGGTTCTTTTCGTCGTACCCGTAGGTTGTGGTTTCTTTGAGGTCTCCGTCGGCTGATTCTTTAGTTTCTGTTTTCAGGTTGCCGTTTTTGTCGTAGGTTTTGGTTGTGATTGTGCCTATGGGGTCTGTGATGGTTTTTTCTCGGCCGGCGTTGTCATATGTGTAGGTGGTGGTGTTTCCGGCGGGATCGGTTTCGGTTTTCAGGTTGCCGTCTCTATAGTAGCTGTATTCTGTGCTGTTTCCCGCTTCGTCGATGATTCTGGTGAGGTTGCCGGTTTTATCGTATTTGTAGGCAATGGTGGTGTTCTGTTCGTCGGGGTTGATTTGTTTGACGACTCGGTCAAAGACGTCGTATTCGTATTGTTTTTTGTTGCCTGTGGGATCGGTGATTGTTTTGACGTTGCCGTTGTCGTCGTATGCGATTTCGGTGACGCCGCCTAGGGGCGTGGTGTTGTGGGTGGGTCTGCCGCTTTCATCCCACGTGATTTTGCTCTCTGTGCCGGTTTCCGCGCTGTAGGGGTCTTTGGTTTTTATGAGCTGGTTTTCGGCGTCGTATTCGTATGACCAGGTGTTTCCTTTTTTGTCTGTGTGGGTCTTGAGGTTGCCGTTGTTGTCATAGGTGTATTTGATGGTGTTTCCCAGGTGGTCTTGGACTTGGGTCAGGTTGTCCGCTAAGTCGTATTCGTAGGTTGTTGTGTATCCTCGGGGGTTTGTTTCGGTTTTGAGCCGGCCCCAAGTATCATATGTGTATTCGATGTTGTCTGGGGCTTTGTTTTGAAAGTGGTTGGATGAGCTTTCCAGAAGGTCTTTCGATGTATATCCGAAAGATGTCTTGTTACCGTTTTTATCTGTGAGCTCTTTGACGCGGCCCCGACTGTCATATAGAATTGTGGTGGTATCGCCTTCGGCGTTGGTATGGGTGTCGACACGGCCTCGGTTATCGTATCCGTAGATCTGTTTCTTTCCTTCTTTGTTTGTGATGGTTTCGGGTTGGTTCTGAATGGTGTACGTGTATTCTTCGAAGAATCCTTCGTAGTCTGTCAGTTTCGTGCTGTGCCCGTTTTTGTTGACGTCATAGGTTTCTTCGTAGAGGTCCCCTTCTTCGTCTGTGGTGTGCATGGCCTTGAGTTTGCCGCCGGCGCTGAATGTGTACTGTGTGGTATGGCCCTTGGGGTTTGTGATGCTTGTTATCCGGCCGAATTTGTCGTAGGCAAAACCCGTGGTTTGGTCCAGGGGATCTTTGATCTGCCGGAGGCGCCCTGTTTCGCCGTAGTATTCGTAGTGGGTTTCGTGGCCGAGTCCGTTTCGGCTTATGATGAGATCGTTTGTGTTGTCGTCGTAGACGTATTCGCGCCGGATCCCTTCTCCGTCGATTGTCGCGGTGTTGTTGCCTCTGCCATCTTCGTATTTGTATTCGAGAACGATGTCTGTAAGGGAGGTTTTGGGTTTGGTGTGTTTCGTGAGTTGGTTGTCGTCGTTGTATTCGAATCGTTCGGTGATCTTGGTGTTGTCCCCGTCCGGGGCGGGTTTGGTTAATGTTGTGATGTTGCCTACGGAATCGTATTCATAGGACCATTCGCCCCCTTGTCCATCGTTGTAGCTCCATATACGGCCATTTTCATAATAGGAATAGGAGCGGTGTCCGTATTCATCAACAAGGAAGCGGAGCAGGGTTGTGCGATGTGAGTAGGAGTAGTATATCCAGTTGTCCGGGTCGGGGGTGTCCGGATATTGTATGGCATTGTGGATGTAGACGTTCTCGAGTTGCGGATGATAGTCTACCCCGTAATGGATGATGGTTTCTCCCTGATCTGTGGCGGTTTGTTTGATGACCCGGTTCTCGCTGTCGTATTCGTTTTTGATGTAGTATTGTTGGCTTGCTTCGTGCTCGTAATCGATGAGTTCTTCTAAGAGTCTGTTGTTGTTGTTGTATTTGTATGTGAATGTGTCGCCGTCCATATTTTTGACGCCGGTGAGTTGGTCGCCGGTGTAGCTATATTCTACGGCGTATCCTTCTAAATAGGCTGTGGCGATCCGGTGGCTGTTGGTATAGTAGCTGAAGCGTATCGTTCCGCTTCTGTTGGATATTTCGGATAGGACCAATGCGGGATTAGCATAGGTTAGTGTGGTTTTTTCGCCGGTTCGTGTGGTGATGCTTTTCAGCATGTATCTGGTGCCGTCGCCGGTGATGTTGCTGAATTCGTATTGGGTTTGTTCCCGGTCGGTGAGGATATATCCGGTTCCGGCGGTCTTGATTTCAAAATCGGCGGTTTGTGTTGTGTAGCTGGTTCCGTCTGTATCTTCGAAGACGTAGATTTGGTTGTGGGGCATTGTCAAGACGAGGACGTCTTCCGTTTTGAGCAAATGGTAACTGTAATTATGGCGCCAGCCGTTTCCGAAATTATGGTCGAATGATCCGAATGCCTGGAAGTCTCCGGTGAGTTTGGAGTTGTATATACGGCTGAAGGTCAATCCGGGTTCGCCCAGAATCTCTAGGTCGGTGACTTCCGTCTGGAAGGAACCTGTGAGCATATCGACGCCCACCAATGCCGTGACGTCTTCAGCAAACGCGTTGTTATTATGCGGATTGTGGCTGATTATGGGGTCCGGCGTATCGGCCTCCATGGCATAGGCCTCTATCCCTTCGGCAGCCGCTGCGAAGAATGTTCCTGTTTCCTCTGCCGGGTCTTCTGTTGTCTGGGCTGTGTCAGCTGTGTCTGTGTCAGCTGTGTCAGCCGGTTCATCTTTTATGTTCTGTTCAATGTTCTCTTCAACAAACAGAGGGGGCGCTACAAATGGTGTGGTCTCTTCCGGGCCGGTTTTCCCTTCCGCGTAGACCCGGCCTTGTGGCAGGTTTGTGGTGAGAATCATCATCAGGGACATGATGATACAAAGAGACTTCTTCCATACTCTTGTTGAATCGAACATTTTCATTTCTCCTCCTAAAATGTTGTATTGTGCACTTTTTCACACATTGCGTCTGCTCTGTGACTATTATGGTAAAATTATAGCCCGCGTTCTTTTTTTTTGTCAAGCTATGTCACAAAATTTTTATCGTTACTGTTCACAGGTTGTTATATACCCGTTTTTGTCCTGCATCACTTTGATTTATTGCCACCCTGTGTTACAATTGCACGAAGAGTTGATGCTGTCTGAGTCAAAGGAGAGGGGAAAATCATGACCAAGGTTCGTTGGAGTCTGCTTGTGCTCAGTTTCGTTTGCTGTGTTTGTATGCTTGCCGGGTGTTCCGATCCTTATTTCGTGAAAGTGGGGATGACCGAAAAACAATGGCGGCTCTGTTTAGCCCACCGGTATTATGTTACTAAGGATATGGCTGTGACTGAAGAGGATGTCAGGTTGTATTATTCTGATTGCCTGAATTATGCCACAAATATTGAACTGGCTGAATCTGTGACAGCGCGGCATATCCTTGTGGCGACGGAAGCAGAAGCCTTGGCCATTATTACCGAGATTCATGCCGGCGAAGATTTTGCTGCGTTGGCTCTGGAGAAGTCTTTGGATCCGTCAACAAAGAACAATGGCGGTTTCGTGGGGAATTTTGTCCGTGGTATTATGAAGCCGGCATTTGAAGAAGCGGCTTTTGCTTTGCAGATTGACGAAATCTCCGCACCGTTGTTGATGGAAGACGGCTACCACATTATTAAGGTCATAGATCGCAAGGACGCCGCAACCCCGGAGGATTTTGACAAGTACCGCGAGGGGCTTGAGGAAGATGCGTTACAGAATGCCAAAAATGTCAGATATGATATGGTCTATAGCAATCTGAAGGACAAGGCCTTAATTGAGTATGCCTTGGGGTATGAATACCTGACAAATACCTGAGCTCAGAGGCGGGATAACGTTCTTGCGGACCTTACGTCTGCCGCCATCGCCTTACTCTTTATTACAATGCTCCAGGTTCTTACCCGCCACTCTTTGACTCATTAATTGCATCTGTATAGACGAATCCCGACCTTTGCCGTTCGTCTTGAAGATACCCCCATGCTTCCCAACCTTTGTCACGCAGCAGAACATTGTCGCTCTCCAATAACGAGTGTCTTTGGAGAATAACCGCTAATTTTTCGCAGGGGTATTCGCCGCATAAGGCACACATCTCGCCGCCTTTTTCTTGCGCACATATTCTGATAACACACCCGGGATCGCTGCTTCCGTCCCTGCACGAAACACATACACCGTCATCAGCCATGCCTTTCAAAAATGTCCAGAACCCTTCGCCGTCGGGGATAAATGATATGATGTCCTCAAAGCCCGCAATTTTCATTTCGTCATACAATACTTTCGCTGCAGGTTCCACTTTCACCTTGACCGCGCAATTCTCGCAGTATAGACCACAATAGCAGGAATATTTTTTGTCCATGTTGTTGTGCCAACCTCCTCATAATGAATTGATCATACTCAAGTACATAAAGAATCGAAAAACTATGACAACCAAACCGATTGATCCCAGGACTATTCCTGCGATAGCTTTCCCGCCGGAGTAACCTTGTTTCCTTGCCCGGATACCAATAATCAAAGCTACGGTGCATAGTATCGTTTGAAAGAACAGGCTGCCAATGATATAACCCATGGCAAAAGCTGCCGTACTACCGACCAAGACATTAACATTTAATCCTCTAATAAGCGCAAGAAGCAGCCCCAGTATTCCACAACAAAGCGAACCGATTGCTGCACTCTTTCCCGGCAGACTCTGCTTATTCGGAGAGGGATAGGCCGGCTGTTGGTACGGTTGCCGGTATGGTTGCTGGTATGCCTGGTGGTACGGTTGCTGGTATGGCTGCTGGTACAGCTGCTGGGATGGTTGCTGGGATGGTTGCTGGTATGGCTGTTGTTGGTACAACTGCTGCTGATTAGTTTGCTGCTGATAGGGTTGTTGGTACGATTGCTGTTGGTATGTTTGCTGGCGAGGTTGTTGCTGGGACGATTGTTGCTGGAACGGTTGTTGCTGGAATGGTTGTTGCCGGGCCGATTGTTGCCAGGCCGATTGTTGCTGGGACGATGGTTGCTGGGACGATTGTCGTTGGTACGATTGCTGTTGATACGGCTGTTGTTGGTTAAGATCTGAGCGCAAGCCATATCCACAACTCGTACACAAAAACTCTGATTGAGGGGTTTCCGCTTTGCACTGGGGACAAATCATGAGCCATCTTCCTCTCTTTAAACCAAGTTTATTGTAGCAGACGTCGCCGTCGATAATTATTCCAGCGTTTCGATAATTATGCCAACGTCTCAATATTTGTCGGTTCCTCTTCTATGTTGAATTATAATTGGCGTATTCGAGGAATGCAATAGGATTTTTTTAATTTAATATGTTTTATGTACATCTTTTTTGGATCAGATAGTCAATGATATCTGTCTTTTATTCTGGAACTCTGCGCCGATGTACCCCTTGCCTTGGCGGTGTCTCTCTATCGGGTATCAAACAATTCCTGATGCCCCCCTCGTGACCCGGAAACCCCGAACCCTGCGGGATAATCGGTGTCTTTTGAGCCACAATATACTGTAACTACCATTAATCTAATGCGGTCTTCGACCGCAAGTATCCAGTATTCAGGATTCAGGATTCAGAATGTGGATTTTCTTGTTTTTTGTTGACGCTTCGCGTCTGCAAGGTACTATAGGAAAGGCCTGTGTAATCTCCAAGTATGGCTAAAGGACATTTCGAGGGATGGTACTACAAACATCAGACAAATGATTTATCTTTGGCGGTTATTCCCGGCCGATCTATGGCCAATGCCTTCGTTCAGGTCATTACCAACTTCTGTTCCTATAATATCCCTTACCCCTTATCCGCGTTTCACAAAGGTACTGCCCTTCAGGTTGGCGACAATACCTTTACTTCTTCCGGGATTAAGCTGGATATCAAACACCCGAACTTGGCTCTGTCAGGCGAGATTCGCTATTCTGATCTGACACCCATTCGTGGTGATATCATGGGGCCCTTTCGTTTTTTTCCAATGGAGTGTCGCCACGGCATCGCCAGCATGAAACATCGTCTTCGTGGTTCTGTTACACTCAACGGCGAAGATCATGATTTGACAGGCGGTACAGGTTATATCGAGTCTGACAGCGGTCGCTCATTCCCATGTCGCTATATATGGGTTCAATGCAACGTCTTTGAGCTTCAGACGGCATCCGACTTCTCTGTCATGGCGTCAGTAGCGAGAATCCCTTTCTACGGGTCGAGATTCTGGGGGTGCATCTGTGTTGTTCGGCTGAAGGGACGCGAGTATCGTCTCGCTACCTACAACGGCGTAAAAATCTTGCGTTGTGAGCCGAATTGTCTTGATATCAAACGTGGCAAACACCGATTGATCGTAACTATCGACGAAACTCACGGCCAGTCCCTCGCCGCTCCTCTCTCCGGCGCTATGGATCGGGTTATTCATGAGAGCCTGTCTTGTTCCGCATGCTTCAGATTCACGGAAGGAGATCAGGTTCTCTTTGATGAACAGAGTCCCTATACCAGCTTCGAGTATTCTATGGGGGCTCTTGACAGTTGACAAGAAAGGGGTGACAAAGGACAATGAGGGAGGGAGGATGATTGGGATGACCAAAAATCGGCGACATATTGGCACGTGGATAGGCCTGCTTCTCGTTGCTCTCATTATCGGTATTGTGTGTTTCATCTTGCTGTATCCAAGGAATCCCGGAGACGCCAAATCCCATTTTAACGCCCTCAAAAAACACATCTTCAGCGATCAGGTGCTGGCGCAGATCAATGAGGAACTTGCCGGAAACTATGGGCGGGACGACCGGATCGTTTTCCTCTCTCTATGCGATGGTCAAGAACGAGCCTCTGTGGTCAAAGGTATCGGCAAGACCCTGGCTGTCGCTTGGGCGGAAGCTGAGAAGAATGCCAATCAAATGATTGCGGATAAAGGGTTGCATGTTGTTTGGGTGAAAGCGGATATTGTGACCACCACACAGGATATGCCGGCAACTCATCTGAATAAGGAGATGGCGGAAGGCTACGGTCCTTTTTTTCTGCGAAAAGGCGTAGCTTGTGATCCGAGTTTCAGCTTGGCTTTTTTGGAAAGCGAGATGAACGGCAACCGCCTCTACCGGTATTATTCTGAAAGCCAATTGCAAATCGCAGAAATAGATGATACCTCATCGCGGCTCAACCGGACAAATATCAACAATTACCTGGCAACCTATTACCCTGACATAGCGCCTCTAAAAAAGATTCCGGAGACGGTCACCGTTTTTTCAACGATTGGCTTCTTTTGTGATGAGAATAATGACGTCTATGACCTGTATGGGGGAACAGGGCCGGAATCGGGTCGGCGGATCATAGAAGAAGTGAACGGCCCCCTTGTGGACGATATCTTGCTGAATGCCTCCCGGTATCTGTACCATATGATCAAACCGGATGGAGCATTCGTGTACGGCTACTACCCTATTCTTGGCGAAGAGATTAACAATTACAACATCCTCCGTCACGCAGGGTCCATCTGGAGCCTGATCAACCTTTACCGCATGACCCATGATGAGTCCCTTGTTCCTGACATAAACGCCGCGATTGATTACCTGCTGGAAGGGTTTGTCATCTACAAAGACCCTGACGTCGCTTATGTGGTTGAGAGAAAAGCCGATGAAATCAAGTTAGGCGGCAACGGTTTAACCATCATCATGCTCTCAGAATACATGACCGTCTTCGAAACAGATAAGTACCTCGAAACCATTCGACATCTGGCCAACGGAATCCTGGAGCTGGAGGATATGGAAACAGGCCGGTTTTATCATGTTCTGAAGTTTCCCGAGTACTCTCCCAAAACGGCCTTCAGAACCGTTTATTATGACGGCGAGGCAACCTTTGCCTTAACCCGCGCCTATACGTTCACACAAGATGACAAATACCTTAGAGCCGCCGCTCTGGCTGTTGACAATTTCATTGCAGGAAACTACATCCAGTACAGAGACCATTGGGTGGCCTACTCCCTAAACGAGATTACGAAATACCTCCCGGAACCACGCTATTACGAGTTCGCTCTCAGAAACGCGGTTGATAACCTGGAAATCATCTTTCCCCGGCCAAAAACACACCCAACCTACCTTGAGCTCCTGATGGCTGCGTGGCAAACCTATGAACGTTATCAGGAAAGCGGCCTTTGTATCGACTATGTTGACAGCGTTGACCTCGAGGGGTTCGCGGAAACAATATATAAAAGAGCCTTCCACATGCTTAACGCATACTTTTATCCCGAATACGCTATGTACATGAAATATCCGGATCGTATGGTTGGCTCTGTCTTCATCAGGAACGATCGTTTCCGGGTGAGGATTGATGATATTCAGCATTTTATCGGCGGCTTCTATTTCTACCGGCTCTACTATGAAGATATCCGCGCCTATTTATCTGATGAATTCATACAGACTATTCACAATCAGTCCTCATTAATTATTGGCAACGATTCTAACGATTCCGGCGAAGGAGATCTTGAAGAAGAGGAGAGTTGACCCGCGTACGCGCACAGAATCGGCAGCATTTTCTTGAATGCTTGTCCACGATGGCTGATGGTGTTCTTTTCCTGGGGAAGAAGCTGTGCCATCGTTAAATTCCGTTCAGGCAAATAAAAAATCGGATCATACCCGAACCCCCTATCCCCTTTCTTCTCCGTGGCAATCACCCCCTCAACTCTCCCCATAACCAGAACCGGTTCCGGAGATTCCGACCTTCGTGTATCGGACTCCATACCCCGCGACTGGGATTGCGCACCTCGCGCCACAGACGCCAAACCCCGCGCCCCGACCAACGCTAAAGCACACTGAAACCGTGCACCCCGCTGATCCGTTGGCACACCCGCCATCAGAGACAGAACCTTAGTGATATTGGCCTCATCATCATGCGCTTCCCCGGCAAATCGCGCAGATCGGACGCCCGGCTCTCCCCGGAGAGCATCAATCTCCAACCCGGAATCATCCGCTAAGGCAGGCAATCCCGTCCCCAGCCACGCTCCACGCGCTTTCAGCAAAGCGTTCTGTGCAAAAGTCTTCCCCGTCTCCTCAACAACAGGCAACCCGGGAAAGTCAGCTAATGAAAGGATTTCAACTCCCGTCAACCCGGCATCCTTTAGTAGATCCTCCAGCTCACCCACCTTACCGGGATTCGTTGTAGCCAAGACAATTCGCATTCTCACATCTCAACACCCTTCTGGTACTCAAACAAACTCCGAACACCCAGCTCAGCCAATTCCAAAAAAAGCCCCAGCTCTTCGCGATCAAAAGGTTTGCCCTCAGCCGTCCCTTGAATTTCCACGAAACGACCGGATTCCGTCATAACCACATTCATATCCACCTCAGCCCGTGAATCCTCATCATAGGCCAAATCGAGGAGAATACTCCCCTCCACGCGCCCCACAGATACCGCGGCAACACGCTCACGCAAAGGCATAGACTTGATCAACCCCTTATCCAACACAGCCATCAGCGCGTCCTCCAAAGCCAGATATGCTCCGGTAATCGAAGCCGTCCGTGTGCCCCCATCAGCCTGCAACACATCGCAATCCAGCCAAATTGTCCGCTCCCCCAGTTTCTCCAAATCCATCACAGCCCGCAATGACCGCCCAATCAACCGTTGAATCTCCATCGTCCGACCGGACAATTTTCCCCGGCTGGCTTCCCGCTGGGTTCTCACATCCGTCGCACGCGGCAACATCGCGTACTCCGCCGTCACCCAACCCTTACCTGTCCCTCTCATGAAAACAGGCACCTTCTCCTCAACTGAAGCTGTACACAGAACAGTTGTTTTCCCCATCTGCATCAACACCGAACCTTCCGGTGGCTCCGTAAAACCGCGTACCATCCGAACCGGTCGCAACTCATGGGCTTCGCGTCCATCCAATCGATTCATGGTCATCCCCCTTTAATATTTTTGCCATCCCTACTCCGTCAAGCCTAAATCACTCAACGTCAATTAATTGATGCCTCACATATGAGATCTCTCACAACCTCACCCGCCATAATCAACCCAACAACCGCAGGCACAAACGAAACGCTTCCTATGGCCTCACCGGGCTCTTGAGCCGACGGCGGTTCCGGCGACACGACCACCTTCACACCCTCCGTGATCCCCCGTTCCCGCAACAATCGTCGATACCGGCGCGCCAAGGGGTCCCCCCGGGACACCCCCACATCACACACAAAGAATCCCTCGGCCCGCAACCGTCTCCCGGCACCCATAGCCGCAATCAAAGGAATGTCTCCCTGCCGGCACACCAATGCTAACGCCACTTTGGCTTCCATGTCGTCAATAGCATCAACCACATAATCCCAGCCGGCAAAATCGAGACCGCTCTCGGCCGAATAACGCCTTTGCTCACACCGGACATCGGCCTGGGGATTGATATCGGCAACCCGTTTCCGGGCCGCCTCTGTCTTAGCAATCCCCAGCGTCGAGCGCAACGCCAGGAGTTGACGGTTCAGATTGCTCATCTCGACCACATCCGCATCAACTAACCAAAACGACCCGACACCAGCCCGTACCAACGCTTCCAACGCATACGATCCCACACCGCCCAATCCCAACACCGCCACCCGGGCCTTTTCGAGTCGCGCCACACCGGCCTCACCAACCAACAACCTTGTACGCGTCTGAAAATCCTTGTCTCCAGCCATGCCAACCTACCCTTCACAATCCTTGTCTCCTTGCACTTGGTCTCAGGCACTTGGTCTCAGGCTCCTGCCCTTCCCCAGCCAACCCAGCCAACCTCCCCTCGCCATTCTGCGCAAATCCCTCTTCTCAATTCCCGGCACATTTATGTACCCGTTACCTCCGTCCGAGGCCGGAGAGACTTTCTACGCCAAAAGAAATGACCCACACCCATACCGGCTGAAATCCCCAACCAAATCGCCCCAGCCCAAACCACGATACGAATAGACATATTGAAAAACAATTCCCCCTGCATAATCCTGATCAACAAATCCTTTGTGGGATCGAGTAACCACAACTCATTGGTGAACAACGTCATATGCACAGCCGTCCAAAACCCTTGGAAATCCATATTCGCCCAAAGCACTAAGAACGCCAGAAACCCCAACATCAACCCATTGCCAACCCAAAACCCAGTCAAGGTCGGACCCAAGATCCTCGCAAAAATATCTTCAGCCCGAAACCTCCACAAACAAACCGCCAGCAAAACCAACATCCCAAGCACGACCCCAACAGAGCCAACACACAACCACAACCCAAACTGAAAGAGTTTCCTGACATCAGCCATATGATCAATTTCCCGCTCATTCAAAAACTGCCGCCACTCCCCAAAAATATCAGCTTCAACTTCAAGCACGCCCTCCACCCTAGCCGGATTCGGCTCGCTCAAATACACCAACAAGGCATCTGTCACCCGCGCCAGATCCACCTCGCTCATACCAACATATTTATAAACACCCAGCTCTTCATATTCCCGCGCAAAAAAACTCCTATCCTGAGACACCACAAGAATAGAACCAATTAAAACCACTATAAAAGCCGCCAAAGCCAGTACCGCCCCCACGACTCGAAACCCCCACTTTTGACATCCCAACCCAGTCACGGTTGAATTCTCACCATCCCTACATCAACGTCATTCAACTGCCCTTGTCTAACCAGCTCCCGCGCAAAACCCTCTCCCATCAGAACACGACCCGCCTGCCAGAACAAATCCGTACTGCCGCTAACATAATATCGCACATTCGGCGGCTCTGCACCTTGACCTATCTCCCGATCCTCGAACCTCAACCCTCGAACCCCGCCAAACGCCCCGTGAGCGACAAATTTCGCCACCTCGTCCGCCGGATCCAACAAAAGCACATCCGGCCCCAAACACGCTCGCAACGCGCCCCGCAAAAAAGGATAATGCGTACATCCCAGAATCACAGCCTCTGTCTTTGTCCGCAAAATCGCTTCCCCGTAAGCCCGAGCCGCCGCCAACGCTTCCGCCGAATCAGACAACCCCGCTTCCACCAACGGCACAAAACGCGGACAAGCTTGTGAAACCGTCCAAACCAGCCTCTCTGCCTCCGGTCGCTCCTCATTCCACTGCATCGCCCGCCGTTCAAAAGCACCGCTGGCTACCGTAGCTTCCGTCGCCAACACCCCGACTCTTTTACCCGGCGCGCACCGCCCGGCCAAAGCGATGGCAGCATCAATCATGCCAATCACCGGCACAGAACACACTTCACGCAACTCCTCAAGCACATGAGCAGAACTCGTATTGCACGCCACAACAACCACATCCACCTGCCTACTTATCAAGAACCCAATAATCTCCTGCCCAAAAACCATCAACTCCTCTTTGCTGCGACAGCCGTAAGGAGCCCGGGCTGTATCTCCAAAATAAATAAGAGAAGACTGTGGCAAACGCTCCCGAACGGCCCGTGCCACAGTCAAACCCCCGACACCCGAATCAAACATGCCAATCTTAGGCTGCATTCCATTCTCCTTAGACGTATCAATTGTCAGAATTACATCATTCACGATTTCTATTATACGCCTGTCAGCCTAAAACAGCAAAATCCCTCCTGGATCACATTAATCCCTCCTGGTTTAATAGAAAATATTAATACTGCTTGGGGACACTCCCCCATCCGTATTCGGGTTCGAGGATCCCTCAACATCTGTGTCAACCCGAAACCCTTCATCCAAGACCGTCGCCCCCTCAGCAACCGTCAAATCAATAAGATCGTTTCGCCACTGCAGATTCTCCGCAGAAATCCCATGATATGAACTTACCGGCTTGCTGTCAACCAGCAACACCACCTGGTTCACGGTTGAAAACTGACACATCGTATTCACCAGACTGTAAAGGGCCAACTGCGCATTAGTCGGGCCATTCAGCTCCAAAAAGCCCTTACTGAGATCGATTGTCGCCACACCGTTTTTAATATCAATATCCTTAAGAATCGTTGTGGTACTCACCGTCCTCCGTAAAGGACTCTGCTCCGACGGACCTAACAACCATTGCCGCAAAGTCTCACGACCTAGGCTCAGCGTATGCGGAATCTCTCGTGTCTCTTGAACCAGCTTCGTGCCCTCAGGATTCGCATAATAAAGCTTCACGATTTGAGTCGGCCCATCCGGCTGTTCGGCAACCCCCTGGGTCGAAACAGCTTCACTTTGCGTAAAGAAATTCAACAACTGAGACAACCCCGTCGCCACAGGATCTTGTCCCACCAACTCTTCCAGAATCCCGCATCCCGCCATTGACATCATAACAAAAAAAACCATGAAAACAAGCAAACCCTTGATTATCCTCGTACTCATATCATTACCTCCTTCAAATCTCTGGTTCGCCATGTCACAGGTCACCGAATCAGACACCGCCTTTTTCATGCCTCAAAGATCGGACAACCATCCCTAAGAAAATATGCGCTGACAATCAATTTAGTACCTTAGGTGGCAAGAACATCAAAGAAAAACGAGTTGTTTAGGCAGCGCACAACAACTCTTCTTCTAATGCGGTCTTCGACCGCAAGTATCCAGTATTCAGTATTCAGGATTCAGAATGTGGATCTTCTTGTTTTTTATTGATGTTGTTGCAACCTAAGTGACTAAGTCGACCAAGGTTGCGTTGAGAGCAGACGTTATCTAACCCCCGAAAAGGTTCCTGGCAAATTCCTTGAAGAAGGACTTCTTCTGACACTGTTGTGGTAAAAAACTTTCTATACTGTTAGCCTGTCCCATATCTGAAGAACCCGGCTCCGGATCCAATTCCTGTACAAAACACAACGGCGGAAACAGGACACACCACCAATTTGCACCCTCCGCCTCCCCAATTAAAATCCGCACAGCCTCATATTTACCCGCCGGCAAAATCACATTTCCATAAGCCCTCATTGGAAATTCCCGTTCTTCCCAAATTAAAGCGATCGGATAAGAAAACCCGTGCTGCCGAATGACCTCTTCTGCGCAATCCAAGATCATGTCTTCCACAGCGCCAAGCTCCCTTCGCGCCTCGTCAAGGTCGTTCAGAACAGCCAGCCGCGGGCCTACTAGGGCTACCACGGCATCCCGGACAGCATACTTGAGCTCCTGATCCGCTTCACTGTCCGAATTGGCTAATATATGGAATCGAATCAAATTCTCCGGCCCCAGATTTTCCATGTCTCGAACCGAATCGTTTCCAGTATCTAACTCTCCTTGGCGACCCGCCTCCACAGCAATCGAATTCCCCTCCAACCCAAAGCAAACGCCCACCCAGGCACAGAGTCCGACAACCATAACCATAAGAACCATCACACCGGGAATGGCTCTAAAACCCCGTTGCGAAGTATGAACTCCAAAAAAATAGGACGTAAAGTTATTCATATCTCTCCTCCGATATTCGAGAAACGCCATCCCGGACACCTTTCCCCGGTGGCTTCCCAAAAACTCAACGTCCCTATTGTGCCCTTTTGAGCAATCCTCTAAACAATTCTTCGAAATTCTTCCGAAAGCATTCTATCCGGTATCTTACCGATAACCCGCAAGATTTGGGGGAACCTCTTGTTGATACTGATAACTTCCCCGTAGCGAGGCCCCTTGTTGATATTGACCGCCATCCCATTGACCCGTGTTTGACGAATACGCTTGCTTCTTGAGTTGCGCCCCTTGCGTATATGGATTCTGTGGAGCATAGCCCATATCTGAAGAATATCCGGTGTCAGCGCCCTGACCCATGCCCTGACCCGCGCCCAAACCTACGCCCTGACCCGCGCCGGCCGACCCGCCAGAGGAACTATAAGGGCTGCCTGGCCCGGGTATCCCGCCCGCAACAACCCCCCCAGGCACCGCTCCCGCAACTTCTCCGGGCATCACCCCGGGCATGCCCGCTACGGCACCTCCGGGAGGCAGACCTGTCGCCCCCATACCTTCCGCCGGAACGGGGTTTTTGTTCTTGCGTCCACGGACAAACCCCCCGGCCTTTTTCTGTACGAAACCACCAAATCTTTTCGCGGCAATGCCGGCTTTGCCGACAGCTCCTTTCGCAAAATCCCCCTGAACAAACCGGGATTTGAGATCTTCCCTAACCTTAAGCACAATCGGTCCCTGAGGATAAGCCATAATATTGCGGGAATCCTCAACCGAGACAACAACACGTGTGTAGAAACTCAGTGGAACCGAGCTCTGAAAAGAGAACTGACACATGCCGTCCTTATTCGGGGACATTCTGCCGGCGGCGAATCCTTGTTGCCCCTTTTTATCTACAAGATAAACCACATAGACTGCTGTCGCCAAATTGAACACCGCTCCGGGTGGAGGAAGATACGCGACAACAAATAACTGGAGTTCGCTTGAAATTGTGGCGATTCCGCTGCCGGGAAAACCCTGGGTCGTCTCCAAAACATATTGTCTGACCCCGGCTCCCCCCAGCCCCGGCGGCATTTGCCCTCTCGCGTGAGAACCCATCTGTGTTCCCATTTGTGTCCCCATCTGTGTTCCCATCTGTGTCCCCATCTGTGTCCCCATCAAATTCATCTGAGACGACATCGGCGATGTCAGCGAAGATTGTCCAAACGGATTTCTCTGAATAGTTATGTTAATCTCCCCCTTATTAATGGACAACCGGTCATCACAGTCCGTATAACCGGCCTTGGTAATTGACAATTCCTTATGACACCCGGATCCTATCTATTTTGCAATATATGAGCACTCGGCCTTAAACGCCACACATATAAGAAAAAGCCGGCATATCGGGAAACCCGGATGCCGGCCGTAACCCGTCATGATCAATCACATAATTCGATGTTCACTTAAGGTCAAACGGTAACTTGAAATTCTCCGGTATCTTCATAGACCCCAAATCCGCCCCATCGCCAATCTGATCCAGGACTTGCTGCGCGAGTCCCTTGAGACTATCGGGGAGCGGAAGATCATCGGCACTGGGCAATCCATAGAGTGATGTTGTAATTGCAAGATTAGCCGTTGCAATAAGTTTCTCGAAAGCCTGTAAAAGTTTGAAGTAGCTGCGTACCGCAGGATATCGATTCATGATTCTGACCTTGTGATCAACATGGGCTATGCTTTCCTTTTCAGAAGATATCTTGCCAAACAATTTGCCCGCGGTGAGAGCCTGTTCTTTCAGCTGAAACTCCTGGAATGCATCCCAAGCTGCTTGGTCTTTCTTGATCTCTTCCTCTGCGGCTTTTAGTTGGAGGAATTCATCTGAAGAAGCGAGGCATGCGCCCAAATCACGGGCTTTTTCTAAATAGTCCATCTGACGACCTCCATATGTGGTTTTCCATATTCTATGCAGTATGTTTTCCGTTGGGAATACATTTGGGAATATGTGCTTATCGAACAAGCCTGAATAAAAAGAGGATTATCCACATAAACGTAGAAGATAGCTGGTTTAGGAGGGAGTGTGACTATGCGTGTATATCAAGCCGAAATGAGGCTGATTCAAATTTCATCTCTGCTAACCATTCTCGTCATTGGTGTTGTATTTGTATTAAATGCATATGGACATCAGCCTACAACCACAGATCCAGATCCGTATAATACCACCAGTATTGTACAAGAAGACACCTCTCCCTACATCATCTGTTTAGGCGATTCCTACACATACGGCTATCCCGAAAGAAACCTCGAATCCGATCCCTCATGGCCCCATCATCTGGGGGAAATACTCAATGTCAAGGTCGCCAACGAAGGAAAGCAGAAACAAACCTCTAAGGATTTACTGGAACGTTTTGACAGTGACATTATCGAAAAGAATACAACAAACCCCGCTATCATAATCATTTTTGCAGGAATGGGGGACGCTTTGAGTGAGGAACCGGTTTCTGTCGTTACGTTTGAAAGGTATATCAACAATCTCGTTGAGAAAGCACAGGATCATGGCATCAAACCCGTATTGATCATGCCGTTTTCCTATCCGGAAGCAGACAAACAGCAGTATATCTCTGAATATCGCGCTTGGTTAAGTGAATTCTCTGAAGCCAATACCATTATGCTGGTGGATTTTCAAGGCTTTCTATGTGACGAGGATAACGGCATCAAGAAACAATACACATCTACCGCCGGTAAATATCCTAACGCTGAAGGGTATTTGGAAATGGGAAGATATATTGCGGATCAACTCAAGGACGAAATATGAGAAGGAAACAATGAGCGCTCCAAGCCATATTGTAATAAAGCTTTCGGGCGCAAGGATACAGACGGGTTTTCGTGAATACGTATTGTTGGGATGTGTGGGGCATGGTTAGTGATATCCTCTGGCTTGTTGTGAGTCTGGCTATTATCCTAGCCGGCGCGGAGTTTTTTACCAACGGCATCGAATGGCTTGGCAAGAAACTCAATCTTGGCGAAGGCGCTGTCGGCAGCGTGCTTGCCGCCGTGGGCACAGCTTTACCGGAGACACTCATTCCCCTTATCGCCATATTCAGAGGGGGCGAAGAAAGCCTCCATGTTGGGATCGGCGCCATTCTGGGCGCCCCGTTCATGTTGGTTTCTTTGGCCATGTTTATCACGGGTCTGGCCGCTGTTATTGTGCGCCGAAAGAAAAACCTGCGAAAAACCCCTCTCAACCTGAATACCTCAGTCATGAGCAGAGACATAGGTTTCTTTATCATCGTCTATACTGTGGCCATTCTGGCGTCCTTCTTAGCACAACCCGGTAAAATCGTAGTCGCCTTGTTTCTTGTCGGAGCCTATGGATTCTATGTCTATCGGACCATCAGAACCAGCGTGGGACAACACGATAAATCCCACCAAATTAATCCCCTCTACCTGGCATATCGGAAATCCAATCCGGTTCTTGGAATTGTCATGTTCCAGATCCTTGCCGCCCTAGGCATTATTGTCCTGGGAGCCAATATTTTTGTTGGGAGTGTCACCCATGTGGCGGAAACACTGGGTATGCCGGTTCTATGGCTATCCCTGATCATCACACCGATTGCCACAGAGTTGCCTGAGAAATTCAACAGCGTTATCTGGATTATACGTGGGCAAGATACCTTGGCCCTAGGCAATATATCCGGTGCCATGGTGTTTCAGAGTTCGCTGATTCCCGCCATTGGGATCCTGCTAACCCCTTGGAAACTGGAAACCTTGGGACTCCTAAGCGCCCTATTGGCCTTATGCGCGGCCCTATGGTTGTTCTTTAGCCTGCGCCGCTCCCGCACACTGTGGCCGGGACAGCTCCTGCTGTGCGGATTGTTTTACATTGTCTTTATCGTGGTCGTCGTTACTTCACTCTAAAGCGGGCTCTGCCCGCAAGTATCCAGTATTCAGGATTCAGGATTCAGAATGTGGGTCTTCCACATCGACTTCCCCCACAACGCCTATCTTATCACCGTTAGTAATCACCAACCAATACCGACTCGGCGATAAATAACTTAGAGGGATAACTTCAATACCCTGTTCCCGGAATCGGCAGACCGCCTCAACTCTGTGTCCGTTAGTCACGTCAATGAATTCGGCTTGGTTCATATAGGGCAACAATTCATAAGGCACCGCCCCCTGGATAATCACAGGCTGACTATCTTGCAAACTCGTCGTCTCTTGTAAGATCGCCATATCAAACGGATCCGCCATATCTTGAGGGGTCACCGCCTCTGGATTTGCTATATCTCGCGAGCCTGCCGTCTCTTGCAAGTTCACCATGTCTTGCGGGCTTGCCGCGATTTGCGCCCCCGACAAAGCTGTCTGATTCAAGAATCGGTACCCCGGATAATAGACCGGCCATCTCCGAAACAAGTCCTCGTCACTGATCTTTTGCCATCCTTGCGCAGTCCCTATGCTCACTGATGTCGACCCTAGACACTGGCTGATCATCTCCTGGCCGGCTGACCAGTTCTCTTCTTTGCGCCACTCGTCCAATGAGATTCGAAATGATCGACTGCCAACCTGCCATTTGAGATATCCGCTCTCATCGTGCGCTATAGCATCGTCAGACTCCCCTGGGGTTGAAAAATCCTCTCTCAGTAACATCATTGCTGCCGTCATAGCCGTTTCATCAGAAAGCTGGAGATCAGGAAACAGTCCGACAAAATCCACCGGCTTCTCTCCGGGGGTAAAAAACCGGGTTATCGTCATCATGAAATAATCGCCGTTTGATAGCGGAAACACCTGTTTAAACCGCCCCGAACCGTATGTTCTTCTTCCCAAAACGGTGGCCTTTTTGTAATCCTGTAGAGCCCCGATAACAATTTCGGATGCGCTGGCCGAGATCCCATCCGCAAGAACAATCACCGGTTCTTCAATGACCAAATCCTGAGGGACAGCCACTTCCGAAGATCTTGTCTTCGATGTTTCCCAAACCACTGCCAATTGATCACCTATAAAGAATCCGAGCATCTCCAAAGCGGTCTCAACCAACCCCCCGCCGTTTCCTCGTAAATCAATGATAAAGGATTGGACACCCTGCTGACGCAACACCTTCACAGTCTCGGCAAATTCTTTTTCCATACCCATGCCAAAAGACGATATAGCGATAACCCCCACAGTATCATACGCCTCGCCCGTAACCTGTGGTATCTGCACAGCCCGGCGTTCCAGAAACACTGTCAACGTTTCCCCATCCCGGCTAAAACAAAGCTCGATCTGGGTGCCCACCTCTCCTCTAAGCAAAACCGCCGACTCCATACAACTTTTCCCCTGCAGATCCACACCATCGGCACTGATGAGAATATCGCCGGGACGAAGACCTGCCTCCGCAGCCGGTCCTCCCTGGAACACTTGAGAAATGGCTATCCCTTCGCTGTGGTCATTCAGAACAACACCGATCCCTACAAAAGACATATTAATGACATTCATCAGATCCGTGAACTCAGCCGTCCGCAAATAGTGGGCGTACGGATCCCCCAACGCGTCCAACATATCGGGAATCGTCGTAGCTTCCAGAACTCCCGGAGGAATTTCCATGGGATAATCCGAAACAATGATATCCCGCACTTCCTCAACGATTGCCGGATCCGCCGAAACAGTCCCGGCATCGTTCCCGGTACCGGCAGCGCTGAATACGTCGACGGCAGTCAGATCATAGTCCACATCTGTTACACCGGCCGGTATGGCCATAAATCCCAACTGAACAAACAACAAGAAAACCAAGACCCCAACTTTTATTTTACCCACGATGCGCCACCTTTCTCGGCGTTCTGTACATTAAGATAGTTTTTCCAGTTGGTAAAATAAAATTCAATGCACAGCCACGCTGAGCATTGAATTAATTCGAAGCCGGTCGATAAGCCGAGTTCTGTTCCTCGTCGCCCTTCGGCAAACGAAGCGATGGTCATCTCTCTGGGACTGACGTTACCGCCGGCCTCATGCGACCTAACCCGGGAACGGAGCGGGCCACCCCATTGTTCCCCTATTTGGTCTTGCACCAGGTGGGGTTTGCAGGGCCGGCCAGTTACCTGACCGCCGGTGAGCTCTTACCTCGCCTTTCCACCCTTACCGCGTCTGCTGAAACAGACACGGCGGTATATCTCTGTTGCACTTTCCTTAGGGTCACCCCTACCGGGCGTTACCCGGCACCCTGCCCTGTGGAGCTCGGACTTTCCTCAGGGAACCGCAACAGAGGATTGCTCCTTTGTCACGTATCCCCGCGACCATCTGACCGACTTCAATATGAAAAGCGTACAGGATGTCCGAAGAATTGTCAATTCCCCCAAAGCCCCACATTCTTCTTACTCATAACCCAATCTACCTGGGTCAATTCCTTGCGCATACTCAAATACTCCTGCAGATTCTGCATCATCGATATCTCGCTAAGAAAATGTCCCAACTCAATCACGGCCATACCTTCCTCCAACGCCTCCAGAACCTGGTGGTAACCCAAATCCCCTGTAATAAACAGATCTGCCCCTTGCGCCAACGCTTGAGGCAGCATTGACCCGGCAGATCCGTTAGCGAAAGCAATTTTTCTGATTCGCTGACTCATATCTCCTGTCACCCGCACCGCCGACAGATCATAATCCCGGGTGAACAACCCCGGCAACCTGCCCAGAAAATCTTCCCGGAAAACTCCCAAGGGCATCGGTTCCAACAGCTCCCCAACAGCACCATACCCATGAGGTTGCCCCGGCGTCTCCTGTTTAATCACATCATAAGCCGGCTCCTCATAAGGATGCTCCTGCAAGAGAACCCGCACCGCCCGTTTCAGGTTCCGTTGGGTCACAATGCTTTCCAGACGCGTCTCCTCCACGCGGGTCAGCTCTCCTACCTCGCCGACGGCGGGATCCGCCCCGTCCGTTGCCCGAAACATCCCCTGCCCCTGAACCTGAAAGAAACACTCCTCGTAGCACTCTCCGTGTTCGCCACCGGCAAACCCCTTGCCGACACCCGCCCGGGCCAAAGATATCCGCAGCGCTTCCGCTTCCGCCACAGGAACAAAAGTCGCAATCTTATACAATTGTTCTCCCGTTTCGCTAAGCAAAGCCGGCTGAACGACCCCGGCCAGCCGGACCAGATCCAGACTCGATGAGAATTCCGACTGGTCCAGATTGGTATGGGCGGCATAATAAGCGATTTGGTTCTGCAACAAAGCCAGGGGCAGCCGCGCATGCCGGTTATCTTTGCGCAAATTCTGTAGGGGTTTGAGCATTATCGGATGATGCGCCAGAATGAGCTGAGCCCCTATCTCCACAGCCTCTTCCACCACTGCCTGGGTCCCGTCCAACGCTACCAGAACTTTGTCCACCTGCTGGGCGTAACTCCCTACCAGGAGCCCGGGGTTATCCCATTCTTCCGCCCAAGATCGTGGCGCTTTTTCTTCAACGGCCTGGACGATGGATCCTACGGAAACAGCCATTTCAGCAACCCCTCCCAAATTTGTATTTCAACGGCGACCTCTTGCTTTTTGGCCTCGGCTTCGGTCCGATTACTTAGAACAAGACCTGCCCCAACCCGGGTCAGCCGGGCGATTTCTGTTCGTATCAGCGGTTGCAACAGCTTGTCGTGGCGAGCGATGTTCAGAGGACCCACCTTCGCGAATTGGCGGTCGAATTGAGCCTGGTTTTTGATTGTTCTCATGTGGGAAGTCACGGTCTGCACTTGGGTATCAATGGCGTTCTTTGCTTGCCAATCCATGTCCTCTTCCCGCAGCCATGACATCAGACGGTAGATCTCCCCGCCTTCCTCAGCTAATCCTTCGTCAGACAGTATCCAGCCTGTACTCTGAAGAAATCGGCACAGACTCTCGAAGCCGTTCTGAGGTTGCAGGATGAGACAGCGAGCTTGTCCGGCCACAGAAGCACCGTCTCTTATTATTTTCACGATCGTCCCTCCACCCATACCTGCCATGACAAGAACATCAGCCTCACCGGGGTTCAGGACAGCAAGCCCGTCACCCTTTCTGGCTTCTATACATTCATTGAGATTGGTGAACGCAATTGTCCGAAGAATGTTTTGGAAAGGTCCTTCATGCGCATCGGTGGCAAGAGCATGTTTGATGAGATTGTGTTGCAGTAAGAACACCGGCAAATAGGCATGATCGCTGCCGATATCAGCCAGCACCACGCCATTCTTGTGCCCGGTCAAAGCCACGGTTCCCGGTTGATATTGGCTCACCGTTCGTTGGATGAGCCCCGCCAGACCCTGCAACCGCGGACCCAAATTCACTTGTTCGTTTTTCCTTAGCAAATCCATAGAATCCTCGGTTTCTTCCATCTGTCGAGGTAACTTCTCCTCTCATTCTACCAATTAAAGTTGATGGGAATCAAGTCTTTCTCTTTATTTCTGATAAACGTTTGCCATCCCATATCTCCTCTGCTAAAATAACAATATGCCCAGAATATTCTGACGAGTCTTTTCAAAAAAACTCGTCGGAACATTGTTGAGCTCAATAATTGCTTTCGTCGTGATAACCCCGATCAATCCTCCGGCCAATCCCTGAGCATATCCCCAGAACAACCGTCCCAGGAGCTTAACAATAATGCAAACCTACCGAACCTTCAACCTGGATCCCTTCCAGCAAGACGCCATCGCCGCCATCGACGACGGCCACTCCGTCATAGTCTCTGCCCCTACCGGCACCGGTAAAACCCTTGTCGCCGATTACCTTGTGGACAAAGCCCTGGCGGAAACCCGCAAGATCATTTACACCGCCCCCATCAAAGCACTCAGCAACCAAAAATATCGGGATTTCTCCCGCCAATTCGGCGCGGAAGCCGTCGGCATCATGACCGGTGATATCGTCATCAACCCCCGGGCGCCCCTGCTTATCATGACCACCGAAATCTTCCGTAACCAGGTCATAACCGGCGATCCTGACCTCGCCGACTTTCAATACATCATTTTCGACGAAATCCATTGGCTTAATGACGAAGCCCGTGGCACAGTCTGGGAAGAATCTATCATCCTGGTACCGGCCCATATGCGTCTTCTGGGTCTCAGCGCCACCATCTCTAACGCCGATGAACTCAAAGACTGGATCGCCGGCATTCGCGGCCAGGAACTCATCCTCATAGAAGAACCCAAACGTTGCATCCCTCTCGAATATCGCTACTACACCAAGCAAACCAAATTCTGCACCTATCCCCGTCTCAAAGCTTATTATGACAAAACCCTCCATAACCTCACCCTCCAAGACTTGAGCGAAATCTCCCAACTCTTTGAACCTACCACCCACATCGATCTCATCAAAGAAATCGAAAACGAATATTTCCCCTGCCTCTACTTTTCGTTCAGCCGTCGCCAATGCAACGAAAAAGCCACCGAACTCGCCTCAATACGTAACTACCTGAACCCCACCCACCGCAAAGAAGTCCAATCTGAATTCATCAGACAATTCGGCGGCGAATCCGGCTGGTCTCCCTCCACCCATCAACTCTATAACACTTGCAGCAAAGGCATCGCCTTCCACCACGCCGGCATGCTACCCAGCCAAAAACAACTCGTTGAAACCCTCTTTTTGGCCCGGCTCCTCAGTGTCCTCTACTGCACCGAAACCTTCAGTGTCGGCATCAACTATCCTGTCCGAGCTGTCTGTTTTGACGCCCTGTATAAATACGACGGCCACTCATTCCGCTCCCTTAAAAACCACGAATTCTTCCAAATGTCCGGCCGAGCCGGCCGCCGGGGCATCGATAAAAAAGGCTTCTCTTTCGCCATTGCCGACTTCAACGAATTCCGCCGCAACCCTATTCCCCGCTTCGACATCCGCTATCTCGAACCCCTGGCAAGCCAATTCCGGCTCACCTACAACACCGTCCTCAACTTGGTGGCCACCCTCACCCCCGACCAGATTCAGACATACTTCCTCAAAAGCTTCGCTTCTCACACCTTCCGCCGTGTTTATGCCGAAACCCAGCAACAAATCGACGAACTTACTCTCCGACTCACCCAAATCCATCAAACCGCCTGTGATAAAATCGGCTCCCTATCCTGCCCCCTCGAATATTCCCCCCAAGCCGGCGAGCTCCACCGGCTTCGTCGAAGCTACAAACGCTTGGATCACCGCCACCGCCGCAAATCATACGGACGCCGTCTTCAACAAAAAATCCGGCGCCTGGAAAACCTTCTGAACCAAGCCGGGCTCAGCACCCCGCCCCCCCCCTGTCCCAAACAAAGCGATACCTTATGTCATGACCTCAACAAACAACGCCTATCCATTCTGGAAACCCAAGACCAACTCAAAGCATCCCTAGCCCTCTCAGACTCAGAAACACTCTATAACCAATTCATCTACAAAACCGAACAACTCAAACAACTTGGCTACATCGACAGCCCGGACATCCTGCCACCCGATACCGGCATCCCGCCTGATCAAGCCGCCCCCACCGGCATCCCGCCTGATCAAGCCGCCCCCACCGGCCATCTCCGTCTGGCGGCCAGGGGTAATCTTGCCCGACAGATCTATGTGGAAGAACTCTTCGTCACCGAGCTCATCTTTTCCGGTCACTTGGACACCCTTAGTATCCCCTCCCTATGTGCTCTCATCTCTTGCATCGATTATGAAAACCGCAAAAATGACTATTTTGTCCGCCCCCAGCAGGAACTGATCCCAAGGCACGATATACGCGAGATCCTTACCTTCCTGCAAAGCGTCTGCGGCCCCGACGCCGTACGCTTTGACCCCCGAGTCGCCGTCGTCGCCTATGCTTGGAGCGAAGGCAAACCGTTAAACCAAGTCCAAAAACTCTGCAACCTGGACGAAGGCGACATCATCAGCATCTTTCGACGAACAATTGACCTCATGCGACAGATGCGGGAAGCCTTACCTCAGGGTGGCCTGAGAAGCCGCCTCAGCGAAGGTATGAAGACCCTTGACCGGGACGAAGCCGCCTTATTAATAAACAGCTAACGAGGACAACAATGTACAGCCCACTCACATTCAAAGCGATAAAAGAACTTGTCGCACCGCAAACTTGGCCGGCTAGCGTGCTGCCGGTTTTGCTGGCCGGTGCTCTCAGCTTCACGACGTATCACATTTTTGCACTTTTTCCTTTTATCCTGCTCCTGATTTTATCAATACTGTTGCAAAGTGCCGTAAATACTCTTAATGACTACTATGATTACGTGAAGGGAACAGACAACGAGAACAATTCCCTTGACACTCATGACGCGTCCATAATCTATAATCACATTAACCCCAAATCGGCTTTCCGGACAGGGCTCGTCTTGTTGGGGCTGGCACTGTTGGGAGGAATCTATTGCGTCTGGTTAACCGGCTGGCCTTTGCTGCTTATCGGTCTCCTTGGCGCTGCTGCGGTCTTCTTCTATTCCGGTGGTCCTTTGCCCATCTCTTATCTTCCTTTGGGTGAATTGGTCAGCGGTCTGCTGATGGGCGGCCTGATCCCTTTAGCCGCCGTCTATGTGATCAGTGGCACTTTGTCCCCCATCGTCTTATATTACACTTTCCCTCTTATCGTCGGTATTGGTTGGATCCTTTTGACAAACAATACTTGTGATATCGAAAAAGATGAGCTCGCAAACCGGCACACAGTCCCTATTCTCCTTGGCCGCAAAAACGCGTCCCGGCTGCTGTTCTGGGGTTTTGTCTTTATCGCCGCCTGTGTCGCCCACTTAGGTTTTTATAGTTTTCGTCCGGGTTTTTGGATTGCTTTGCCAATGCTGATTCATTTCTTATTCTATGTCAAGCGCCTTTGGCGCATGGAATACACGGCGATCAACCGCAGAGCCGCCATGATGTCAACCCTACGACTCATCAGTGTTCTCAATATTTACTTCATTCTTATCATCATAGGGGCAGGTGTTTTTTCTGACTAAGGCAGACAAAGAACAAAAGGTCTATACAGTTTTTCAGAACATTTCTGACGATTATGACAGAATGAACGACATCATCTGTTTCGGAATGCACCACAGATGGAAACGGGACCTCGTCAACAGGATCAACAAACGCAAATACACATCCATTTTGGACGTGTGCTGCGGCACGGGCGACATCATTCTGGAACTGGCTCGGGATAACCCCAAGGCTTCATTGTGCGGTCTCGATTTCTCAGAAAATATGTTGTCCGTGGCAGAAGAACGGAAGGCCCAAAGCGACCTCACCAACATCCGGTTTCAACACGGCAACGCTATGGAACTGCCTTTTGCCAACAACTCTTTTCAGTGTGTCACGATTTCCTTCGGGTTGCGCAATGTTCCCGACTACGGTCAGGTCTTGGAAGAACTATACCGCGTCTTGGAACCTGGCGGTATGTTGTACTGCCTGGACAGTTCCTATCCGGAATCGCCTTTTGTCCGGCCCTTTTTTAAGCTATACTTCAAATATATTATGCCTGCCGTAGGTCATCTGTTTTCAAACCACAAAGAAGAATACAAGTGGCTCAACGATTCCACAGAACAATTCCTGAACAAAAATGAGCTCGCCCAGCTGATACAATCTGTTGGATTTCAAAAACCCGCCGTGCGCACGTATTTGTTAGGAAGCGCCGCCCTTCACCGGGGAAAGAAATAGAATACCCTGTGGGTCTCAAGCAATCTATACACGTTTAATCGTTTGCCAAGCCTCAACACCTCTGATAGAATGAGACTGCGCAATCAAATCATTTGGAAAGCGCCGCCTTACATAGAGGCAAATCATTACCGGCCCAGAAAGGACACCCGTTATGATCAAACCCTTAAAACCCGTCTCCCTTAGAGCTCTGAGCACTGTCCTGCTCATGGTTCTCATGAGTCTTTGTGTATTCACCACGGCAGGCTGTGGCGAAAAAGCCTCCGATGTCTGCAAAATCCGGATCGGACTCATTCCTACCGACGACAATACTCTTTTCTACGTTGCCGATTTCGAGAACCTCTTCGCGGAGGCCGGCCTTGATGTCACCTTCGTTGAATTCCTCAGTGCTCCGGAACGTGACGCGGCCCTGCAAGCCAAACAAATCGATGGCGAAATCACCGATCTCATGACCGTGGCTTTGCGTAAGAAAGCCGGTATTGATGTCGCCATTCTCACCCTGTGCCTTGGTGCCACCCCGGCGGAAGGCCCTTTCAGCCTGATCTCTTCCCCCAACTCCGGTATCACCGCACCGGAAGATCTCAAGGGCGCTTCTATCGGTATCGCTGAGAACACCATTGTTGAATATGTAACCGTGCGGCTCCTGGACTCAGTTGGTATTGCCCCCGAGGACTGCAACATTGTCTATGTCACCAAAATCCCGGATCGTCTCAATATGGTTATGCAAGATACCCTGGCTGCGGGTACTTTTCCTGAGCCCCAATCTTCTTACGCCGTCAGTCAAGGCTGTATCCGTGTTATCGACGATACCCGGGAGGATATTTCCCAGACAGTCTTCTTTCTGACCAGGGACCTCCTGAACACCTATCCTGACGAAATCAGAACCCTCATGGCCGTCTTGTCACAAGCCCAGAGAATCTATATGGATAACCCGGAAAACTATCGGTCCCTGATCACTAAACGTGTCAACGTCCCGGCCAATCTAACCGATACCTACACCTTGCCTACATTCTCTCCCCCACAGCCCCCCCTCAAGTCCAATTTCGACGATGTCATGACCTGGATGACGGAAAAAGGCATCCTGGCTCAGCCTTATGCCTATGACAGTCTTGTGGACACAACCTTTTTCAATTGATTTATATTATTCATTTTTCTTTGAGAAGTCGTCGTATAAGTGGGGGATGATTTGTGGTTTCGTGCCGTAACTGTGATATAGTCTATACCCAGAGAAATTCTTCTGTGACGGTATACGAAAAATTCTCTCTGGAAGTCGACACCGGCGAGTGCCTGGCGCTGATCGGGCCTTCCGGTTGCGGCAAAAGCACCTTGCTGTCCATGTTGGCCGGCCTTAGACCCCCTACCCGGGGTATGGTTCAGATTAATGGCCGGAATGTGACCGCACCCCGTTTGGAAACCGGGTTTATTTTGCAGGAATATGGACTTTTTCCATGGTTGACTGTTGAGGGTAACATCCGCCTTGGCCTAAAAATCCGCGGTTTAGACCGTCGCCAGGAAGAATGCCGCATCGACGACCTGCTTGAAGAACTTGATATTCGTGCCACAAAGAAAAGATATCCGAATCAGTTAAGTGGCGGCCAGAGGCAGCGCGTCGCCTTGGCGCGCGTGCTGGTACTGAATCCTGATCTGATCCTTATGGACGAACCTTTCTCTTCCCTGGACGCTTTGACCCGGGAATCCATGCAGCGGCTGTTGCTGGATATTCAGAAAAACCACCGGCTGACCACCATCCTGGTTACACACAGCATCGACGAAGCCGTTCTGCTGGGCACACGTATACTGGTGCTGACCTCTATGCCCGCCCGGATTGCCGGCGAAATCTCCAACCCTTTAGCAGGAACCTCCGGCTATCGCGCCAGTGAAGAATTCTTCCTGCAAACGAAGCGTGTGCGTACCCTTCTCAGTCAGCAACTGGTAGCACAATCGATGATCGATTGTTAATTAAGGAGAGACTGATGATGCCTAAGGGGACAGAACGCAAAAAACGAACCGGGCAGGTTCCACACACCGGGCAGGTTCCACACACCGGGCAGGTTCCACTCGCCGAGCAGGTTCCACTCGCCGAGCAACCTCCACACACCGAGCACGCTCCACACGCCGAACAAATTCCACACACCGAGCAACCTCGTCATGTACAACAAACCGACCCCACTGGACCCACCCTAACGACCGCCTCGATTTTCACCAAACCCCTCACTTATATTGTTACAACTTTGTTGATTCTCCTTCTTTGGCAGACATCTTCTTATTTTCTTAATCAAGCTATGCTGCCATCGCCCTTGGCAACCCTGACCGCAATGATCAGGCTCTTTGCTGACGGTACGGCTCAGCCCCATCTTTTAGCGAGTTTCTATAGGATCTTTGTTTCGATTATCATTTCGTTTGTTATCGGCTTACCTCTGGGATTGCTTATCGGCTACGAACACCTCTTTGAGCGGATCCTGTCTCCTTTGGTTTATCTGTTTTATCCGATTCCAAAAATCGTATTCATGCCCCTGATCATGCTGCTCTTGGGCATCGGAGACACGTCCAAGATATTTCTGATCGTTTTCATCTTGGTCTTTCAAGTCATCGTTACCACACGTGACGCCGTCAACAAAATACCCGCCGAAATGTTGGATTCCTTTTACGCTCTCGGGGGCAAGCGTCGTCACGCCTATCGTCATGTCCTGTTACCGGCTGCTTTGGCTGACGTTCTGACCATGCTGCGTCTGAGTGTCGGCATAGCTATGGCTGTGCTCTTTATCTCTGAATCTTATGCCACCCAATACGGCTTGGGCAGTTATATCATGAACGCCAACGCCCGGGTCGAATACCCCGAGATGTACGCAGGGATTCTCATCATGGCTTTCCTGGGCGTGTTGTTTTTCGCTGTGATTGATCTCCTGGAATGGCGATTCTGCCGCTGGCAGCGGATCTGACCAAGTTCACGGTTACCGCTGCGACCTGGGCATCAAGCTCCTTGCCTAATAGAACCGCATCTATGTCCGCCATGTTCATTGTTTTGAATTTGTAATGCTAGCCCAATTCGTTGTCTCTATTAATTCCGATATAGCAGACTCGGCGTGCATGATTAATTCTGTAGCCCCATCATACTCCCCTACCAATACGTTTTGCAAGATATTTTCAATATCGTTCCCCACATATGGGGCTTGTGCGAACTCTTTCAGATCTCTGACGGATTTCTTGATCAAATCATGATCAAATTCAGAAAGCGCGGTTTTGAGATCGGCAAGACCTGTTTTCAATAACTCCTGATCAAAATCCTCCTCTTTATTCCAGCCTCCTACTTGTGTCGCGACTACCTTGCTAATGCTGTGGCTCAGTGCCTCAACATCAGTGAATAGGACGTAGCTATGAGCTTGGATATAGGCTATATCCTCGGTTCGGGCTGCTGTCTCCAATCTAAAAGCATCTTCCGAAAGGGATTGTGCCCCAATATTTGCCAAGGCCCCTTTTAGCGCGTGCACATTAATCCTGTATAAAGACAGTTCCTTTGTTTCTAGACATAGCTTCAACATTTCTATCTTTCTCCAGGCCTCTTTCTGAAAAACTGCAAGGGTTGATAAATAGTTTCGGGTGACGCCGCCCGAAAACATCAACCCTCTTTCCACATTCAATCCTTCAATCTTAATTGGCAAGTCCTTATCAGTTGCTATTTCTTCCACGCCAAGCCAATTGCCTGTCGTTGCATCATCCTCCCATACCGGCACGCCTGGGTTGGATCTACTCATGTTTTCTGTATTGCCAAATTCCATATCATTTCTCCTAGCCGGTACTCCGTCCAGCCAAAATACACGCTATTCCACTTAATCCATACAAGTCATTACGGGCTTAGTCGCTTAGGTTGCAACAACATCAATAAAAAACAAGAAGATCCACATTCTGAATACTGAATACTGAATACTTGCGGGCAGAGCCCGCGTTAGCGAAGAATGAACATGATCGCTTATTTTTCGGTGATTTCTTTGAATTTATCCTCTATGCTTAAGAATAGCTCGACCAACTCAGGATCGAAGTGTGTTCCTTTACCTTCTATGATGATTTCTACAGCTACTTCGTGGGGATATGCCGATTTATAGGGTCTATCCGAAACGAGAGCATCGTAGACGTCAACTACGGCCATAATCCTGCCCAAAAGAGGAATCTCAGTGCCTTTCAACCCTCTTTGGTAACCACTGCCGTCCCATTTTTCATGATGAGATCCGGCCATAATTTTGGCGTAATCCAGAAAAGCATGTTCCGTTGTATTCTTCTTAATATTCTCGATCACTTCTTCGCCCCATGTCGTATGCTTTTTGATGATCTCAAATTCTTCAGGAGTCAGCTTGTCTGGTTTTTGTAGTATGCTATCTTTGATAGCTATTTTACCGACATCATGAAGTTGGGTCGATTGGAGCACCAAATCAATGTCCCACAGATCCGTTTCTTCTTTATGCAATCCTCGTTCCAACAGAGCATTCAGCAGGATACTCACATATCTTTGTGTTCTCTCTATATGTCCGCCGGTAACATCGTCTCGCCATTCCACGAGTTCCGCCATTGTTCTTATGATAGCGTTTTGAAGCTCGATGACGGTTTTTGTTTTCTCTCCGACCATTTCCTGCAGGTTGGTATTAAAATGCATGAGTTCTTGTTTTTGCTCTTGAACCAGCAGATGCACTTCGATGCGTTTAAGCAAAAGCTGCGGAGAAAATGGTTTGATCACGTAGTCGATCGCGCCAAGGGATAATCCCCGCAGCTCGCTGTCGTTATCGCTTTTGGCTGTCAAAAAGATGACAGGAATATGGCGCGTCTCTTGTTTGCTTTTCACCCGTTTTATCGTTTCGTATCCATCCATTTCCGGCATCTCCACATCGAGAAGAATGAGGTCGGGGATACGTTTTTCCATAGCTTGAATGAGGCGTGATCCGGAGTTAAAAGTGAAGGAGTTATAGACATCCGAGAGGGCATCATTGCCTACAGTCAGATTTGTTACATCGTCATCAACAAGGAAGATTGTTTTGCGGTCTGGGCTCATTGAGAACTTTTTTCCTTCCTTCATGATTGGGCGTCCGATCATTCTTTTTATAGGGTTTACTGGAACGGTTAAAATTATTTCTTCTCATTCTGCTCAATCTGCTCAATCTGCCCAGATCTTGACAAAGCAGAACCGCCTTTATCTCTTCGCCCCTTGCCGGCGAAAGTTTCTTGGTCACAAACAGTTTGAATCTGGATGGCATTATATTTTTATTCTTTGACCAACACTTTAACGACTTCGCCAAAATAGATCCGATGAAAATCTTTTTCCGGATAGAACTCCGGTTCCAACTTCCGGTCAACAAACTTTACGGCATCCAACGTCTGATCGCCAAAAAGTTTTCGGCAAACAATTATGGTATGAGCTTCTTCGAAAGCCAAGGTGTCCTCAACAAAATAAGGCGTCAATCCGCTTTCGGCAATCTTGTTCCCGTCTCTGCCTGATTTGGAACCCAAGAGGCCCAATGCCTTTTTATACTCCTTGGGGTAGAAACTGAGGGTAAAAGTATCAGTCTGATCCACAAATTTTTTCGTGTATCTCTGAGGTCTAATAAAAACCGTTACTACTGGTTTGTTCCACATGGTTCCCATCATACCCCAGCTCACTGTCATGGTATTACAGTTCAGAACCGGCTCCTGGCCGGTTCCTGAACTGGTCAGAACCGGCTCCTGGCCGGTTCCTGAACTGGTCAGTACCGGCTCCTGGCCGGTTCCTGAACTGGTCAGTACCGGCTCCTGGCCCCCCGCGCTCACCAGTGCCCATTGATCGTACAATATGGAAAAGGGATTGGTTTTTAGATCTTTCGCGCTTACTTCGATAAACGGCATAGTTTCATTTCTCCTTTTTTGGGGTGTCGTCTTCCTTCAAAATGGCTTTCTTCTTATCTGTTCCGCGCACGGGCAACGCATAAGGAGGGAACATTCCATTTCCCAATATATGAATGTTCACTGTCTTGGTGACAGGACCAATTGGTTGTTTCTGGAGAATCCAAAAGCCCGCGATTTTGTTCTGCCTCAATCTGGTTCCGTCAGGCAGAGATACCGTTGGGTTCTCCCGCCCAAACCTGCACCTCGTGCTTCTGCTGTCGGAATCAACCTTTATTCCCGTCAAGCAAATATGTGTAGTTCTCAAACTGATCCAACACCTTAATGTCGGAATCCTTCATCTCCAACTCATCGATAATTTGTTCACGGGTTTTATTTTTTAGCTTCTTTCTATTGATTTGATCAACCAATCGCCTAAGGGCTCCTTCTTCTCTGCCCTCTTCTCTGCCCTCTTCTCTGCCCTCTTTCCACTTCTCCTCAAGCCAGCCCTTCTTCTCCGCTACCTCAAAGAAGTATTCTGCCGCAGTACTCATATTCATGACCTCCTCAAAGATTGTTTTGTTCGCTTGGCGCACGCG
>Ga0082212_10001333_pt1 | contig 36393 bp, 28 predicted proteins | sample TergutNt197P3_FD_71548 | JGI IMG/M metagenome (GOLD analysis project Ga0082212, IMG submission 71548) | Neocapritermes taracua P3 segment gut microbial communities from Petit-Saut dam, French Guiana - Nt197 P3 | ecosystem: Host-associated > Arthropoda: Insects > Digestive system > Gut ...
TTTGCTGTATTGACAGGGGTGCTGAGGGTATCAAAAGAAAGCGTATTTTCAGGCCTTAACAACATAACAGTATATTCGGCGTTTGATGAGGAATTCAGCAGCCACTTTGGCTTTGCTGAAGAGGAAGTAGCCGCTATGCTCAGCTATTATGGCATTGAGGATCGTATGGCTGACATGAAAAAATACTATGACGGCTACAAGATGGGCAGCTTCGAAATGTACAACCCTTGGTCTGTAGTGAGGCAGTGCAGCCGTATGGTTATGAATAAAAGCGCCGAGCCTGAAATGTATTGGGCAAACACAGCCACAAACGACTTAGTGCGAGACATGTTAAAGCGCGACGGCTTAGAAGCGCTGTCTTCTATTGAGGATCTTATATCTGGAGGCACTGTCGAAAAGAGGGTGTCAATTATGGCAACATACAGGGACCTTATAGACACTCCCGGCAGTGAGGCTTTGTGGGGCATGATGTTTTTGGCAGGCTACCTCACATGGGTTAGGAGGGTAAATAATCATGTTTATGAGCTCAGGGCGCCCAACCTTGAAATTAGGGACGCGCTGAGGGAAGATGCGCTTTCGTGGGCAATCTCGTCTATGCCAATAGACGGGGCAAAGGCCGATGGGCTATATTCGGCTTTGCTTGCAGGAAATGCTGAGGAGGCAGAGGCTGCAATTAACGATCTCCTTGAAAATGTTTTTAGCGTCAGGGATGGCGTTGTAGCCCATGGAAGCTTCAAGATAAGCCAGGAAAGGCACTACCACCTAATTACAGCAGTACTGCTTGCTTGCAGCAGCTGGGATGTGAAAAGCGAAGCCGAGTCCGGCGATGGGTACGCCGACATCGTCTGCACGAGCAAAGACGCCAATGCAGCAATCATTATTGAAGAGAAGTATTCTGCAAGAATTGACGATGCAAGCCTTTCAAAGAAAGCAGAGGAGGGTATCGAACAGATTATTGCCAAGAGGTATGTTAAAGCCGTCCAGGGCTATAACATTGTTGTTGCCGTAGGCATAGCGTACGCAAGCAGAAAGTGCAAGATAGCTGTAAGGCGGCTAATGTAGGTTGCCATCAACTGGCACTGCCTTGCTGGGCAGATTGTCTATTGCCATTGTTGCAAGATAGACATCAGGAGGTTTCTGAGCACATCGTTGAAGGTGCGCGTGAAGTGTAAGCTTCAAAATAAGCGGAGCGCTCATGCTGCCCTTGCCCTTAGGCAGGCGCGGGCGGTTTCGCTCTCATTGCCTTCCAGGGCATATGATGTTATGCTTGATATAGAATATTTTCAACATAGATACACACGCATTCAACATGGGGTATAATGACAATAACACATTTAACGCCATTTTATTCCCTTCTGCTCTAAATCGCTGAGAGTTTTATACGGCTGGAAAGCAAAAGCAAACCTGGAGTAAGATGGCTTGCAGATGATTGATTTTGTATATGCATCAAATGATGCAACCTAAGGAGGAAATAAATGGCGAACTATCCTTTTTCACAAACAGAAGTTGACACAACAGAAACTTACCCGCCACGCTTCGCGGGCATGGCACCGATGAAAAAGTTCGATACCCCAATCAGCCCGAAAGAAAACTACAGGCTCGTCTACGAGCGCAAACTGCCTCTGTGGATCCCAATGGGATCTGACGCAGCTGGGATGACCCCGCGGATCGATCCAGACAATATAGCCAGGAATTTTGTCTTTGAAACGAACCTTCTTGCTCCTGAAGAGCAAACAGGCGGCAAAGACAGGCATAACATCGATTGGATCTACGTGCCACAAGCAGGCGGATCAATGGTGCAGCCAGGCAGCCCAACTCTCAAAAATGCGAATGATTGGGAAAAGGTGATATACATGCCTGACGTGGACTCTTGGGCCTGGGAACTGTCTGCCGAAGCAAATAAGGATTTTGCAGCACCGGAGCGTTGGCGCACTGTCACAATTCTTACAGGCTTCTTTGAAAGGCTGATATCAATGATGGACTTTGCTGAAGCTGCTGTAGCCCTTATCGATGAAGATCAGCAGGCAGCAGTGCAGGGTTTATTTCAAGCGTTAGTTGAAATGTACAAAAAAATGATCACGAATTATGTGAAATATTTCAAAGTTGATGCAATCAGCTTCCATGACGATTGGGGATCACAAACCTCACCATTCTTCTCGCTAGACACAGCTATGGAGATGATCGTTCCATACATCAAGCAAGTAGTCGATCATTGCCACGAGCTTGGCATTTATTACGATCAGCATTCATGCGGCAAAAATGAAAAGCTTGTACCCGCATACATAGCTACTGGGGCTGACTCATGGTCAGGCCAGGACATGAATGACAAAGACATGCTCTACAGCCAGTATGGTGGCCAGATAATACTTGGCATGAATACAGGCCTGCCAGGATTCGGATCTCCAATTGTGCCAACTCCTGAGGAGGAAGTTGCTGCTGCAAAAAAATTCATTGAAAAGTTTGGAGCAGATTATGCTTCAAAGCCGGTATTTGCTGGGTTTGCGATGTCTCCGATTTTCGTCGAGACTCTGTATGTCGAAAGCAGAAAGCTGTTTGAGTCAATGAGGTAGCGCTAACCGGCTTTGCAGTAACAGGGAATGGTTCTTGATCGCAATGATATATACAAGAACCGAGCACAGCATTAACAGCATGCAAAAAGGGTTGCCATATTTAATTGCACCCTTTTTTTGCTGCTGTCAACATACCCGTACAATTATGGCAGTGGCGATAGCAGCCTATGAAAAGAATGGAGAGCGTGATGGATATCAGAATCATTACAATAAACAGTGCGAAAATTGCTTTAGCCAATAGTGGGGAAGTGATAATCTCAGACAGCCAGACAGCCTTGGATTTTGCTGTAGGCATCGGGTATGGGCATGATTGCCACAATATTGCGATTAATAAAGAGGCTATCAATGAATCCTTCTTCGATCTCACGTCAGGGTTGGCAGGGGAGATCACCCAGAAGCTTGTGAATTATAGGTACAGGCTCGCAATTATCGGAGACTATTCAGCATATCAAAGCAGCTCTCTTAAAGCGTTCATATTTGAGAGCAACAATGGCAACTGCTTATTTTTTGTGGCTAGTGAACAGGAAGCAATAGAAAAGTTAGCCGAGCTATGAATCCCAGGAATCCGAATAGAATTTGCTGATGCTGTATACAGGCAGGTTTTCCCACAGTAGCGAAAAGCCTCACCGGGGGCAAAGTGCCGATGCTCTTGCAGCTAAGGGGAATTGAGGCATAACATGTGCAATTAGCTGCTTAGTAGCCTTTTGTTGGCTGAGAAGCTCTTGCCAGGAACTGGCTCTCAAGGGCTAAACTGTAGTTAAATATCCTTCCAAATTAAAAAAGGGCATACAATGGTATGTTGAGAAGGCCGTTATCAAGGCGCAAGTTCGACAACGACGTGCGGATTGACAATTCGGGGTTGTATCGCTCGCGATAAATTTTCAAGCTTTTCGCTTGCAGGTTTATACTTGCCTTGGCTTCAACAGGATATACGAGTTTATCGCCAAAGAAGACAAAATCAACCTCCGCTGTTGCTCCCGAAGTCCAATAATACACGCTTCGGATAAAGCCTTTCGCCGATAGTTCGGAGAGCACATATTGTTCGGTTAAAGCTCCTTTGAATTCCTCGAAAACTTTTAAGCCGTCCAGTATCGCCGCCGGCGGCAATTCGCTCATATAGCGGAGCAGCCCAACATCAAGATGGTAAAGCTTGAAGGCTTTCAAATCCTCGAAAGCTTTTAGCGGCCAGGAAGGTTTCGTTATCCTGCCGACCTTGGGGAGCAGTCCGCTGTCAAGCAGCCACAGCATCGCTTCCTCATAATCACGCGCCCTCGCTCCCTCGCGAACCAAGCCATATATGAATTTTTATTCTCTTTAGCAAGCTGTGAGGGTACACTGTTCCACAGATAGCGAAGTTTGGGCACTATGCTTTTCGGAGCATGTTTGGAAAAATCGTTTTCGTATGTCTCAAGCATATCGCGTAACCGCGCTTCAACCGCCGAGAAATCACGCATGCCAAGCCATGTGCTGACAGCACCAGGCATGCCGCCGATAACTAGATAGAGTTTCAAATAATCAGCCAGCTTGTCGGCAATTGCTTTTGGTATTTCGTTTATGCCGTTATTCCTTATAAAGCTAATTAATGCTTCCTCGCCATTGGCAAGCAAAAATTCCTCATAGTTTAAGGGTTCGAGCATAAGACAATCCACCTTGCCTACAGGAAACGAAGTTCCGCTATGCAGCGCGGCTCCAAGCAGTGAGCCTGCACAGCAAATAGCATACTCAGGAGCGTTTTCAGCAAAGTATTTTAACGAGGTTAAAGCTCGTGGCATCTCCTGCACTTCATCAAATATAATGAGTGTTTTCTGCTGCATTATTTTCTTTGCGTGCAGCGCGCCAAGTAAGTCGATAATTCTCATTGGAGAAATATCGCCATCAAAAATTTCATTCAATCCGGGCTCGGCCTCAAAGTTTATATACAATACATCATCAAATGCCGTTTTCCCAAACTCGTTGAGCAGCCACGTTTTGCCAACTTGGCGTGCGCCTTTAAGTATTAGCGGAAGGCGGTTTTTTTGTTCTACCATTTAATTAATTCATCAAACAAGAGACGTTGCACAGTATCACCTCACATTTTACGAACAACATTATTTCATAATCAACACATTCATAAGGAGAATTAATGTTAACACCCACATTTTTCAAAGGTAAATACTATTCAAGTGAAGATTGGTTGGGTAGGCATCGTTTAAGCAAGAAGCAAAATGCTTTAATGCATAACAGGCCAGAAAAAAAGCAATAAATGTATATAATGTAATGAAATTGGAGTACTGTTATGGGCAACGAAATTAATTCTAAAACATACGAGTTCAATGCAATAATACAAAAAGTTCCAGACCAAGATGGCGCTTACGTTGCATTCCCATATGATATTTACAAAGAATTTGGCAAAGGGCGAGTAAAAGTACATGCAACATTTGATGGAGAAGCATATGATGGCAGCATCGTAAACATGGGCGTCAAGCATCCGGATGGCTCCATATGCTACATTATTGGGATACGCAAAGACATTAGAGTTAAAATTCGCAAAGCGCCAGGCGACAGCATTAAAGTAACAATAAAAGAAAGGCAGTGAGCACGGCGTTTCAATGTTTGCTGGCAATCCATAGTGCATTCTTGTAACCAGCCTCTTGAAATAAGCTTCAAGCTGAACTTCAAGCTTTGCCAACAAGCATCTATCTTCAAATATAAAACATGACTAGCTTTTTGGGCTGCACACTCCTCTACAGGCAAGCTTTCCTTTGCATAGCGCATCCCAAAAGGGGTAGCGAGGCAATGCTCTAGCCGCAGCTATATTGCCGTTTAGAGCGCCATATTAGCCCATGGCTGTTTTGTCCTGAATTTTTGCTTCATAAGCGCAAGCCTGTGCAATAAGGGCTGCTGCGCTGTATGAAAAGCAGAAAAAAAATAAACGAAAAAGCAAGCCTTTTAGGCTAATACACAGCTAGGAATAAAGGTATACAGATTCCACGCTCTTTTTAAGCTAAATGAGATATGCAAGAGGAAGGCTACAGAGGGCATGCGCTCTGCCTTTAGCCCGTGAGCGGATTGCCTTGCCGAAATAATCGTGGTTCTGGCTGCCATGCACTCTCAAGGCTGTAATTGAGTTTGATGTTACTTCCAATGTGGATAACAAAAAAGAGAGCATGATCGCTCATACCCTCTTTTGTTTCGCACTTTAAGCACAATTATCAGCCTTTATAAGCCATTTTCTTTAGCGCCATGCTCAGCCTGCTCTTTGGTATACCCGTCATAAACAAGCTGGTCAATTAACTTTTCTTTAGTAAATGGCATGTATTCGAGGTATTCCTTAGCTGATTTAACTGCTTGCTCCATCCAGTCAGCGCCGCAATTGTCAGCTCCATACTTTGCTTGCTCACTGGTAAACTTCTCGTACTCCAGCTGATAGATAAGGCCGCTGTTTGAAAAAGCGGAGTATTCGATGTATCTCTTAGCTGACTTAAGCGCTTGCGCTCTCCAGTCTGCTCCGCAGTTATCGGCTGCGTAAACAGCATCCTCATGAGTATATTTATCGAATTCCAGCTGCTCTATTATTCCAAGGTAGGAATATGGCGAAAAGCTCAAATACTGCTTGGCTGACTTAATGGCATTTGCTTGGCTGGCTGTTGCGCCTGCAGGAGCCACAGCGGTATCCGGCAAAGTTCCATTTGCATCAGGCTCATCTTCAGGATCGCCACTTGGAAAGCTCTCCTGATCTCCCTCGACAGCGGCTGCTGCCAGCATCTCTCCATATACGTCATCTACGTAAACAGGATAGTACTTTGCATTGCCGTTTAACAGCCTGGTTATAATCAGTGCGGGATGGTTGTTAAAGTCTTCTGAAATGCCAAGATAGGCTCCGAATACTGTGATCGTATTCCCGATATGTATGGGCATTTTCTCATACTGGCCGCTTGAAGCAATTAGCCATTGGTTCCCGTTTTCGCTAACAGTATACGCGAAGCCAAAGCCAGCTTCGTGAATAATCTCCACTATGCACTCAAGCTGCAGCAGGGTTCCATCGAGGCTGTTTAGCGGATCAGGCGTAGTATACTTTGAGTAATCATCTACTTTTTGGTATAGGCTCAGCCACTCCGGCGGTTCAATGCTCTTAAGGCTAATCAGTACCTTTTCATCCAGGTCTTCTAATAAAAATTCCGTATCCCCGTTTGACAGCTTTTGCTTCGTTTCGCTTGTATCCTTTACAAGAAAACCCCATTTAGCAATCAGTTCGCCATACGCTTCAGCGACTTCATAAAGCGCCTCTTCGTCTATGCCGGAAATGTCATATGTGTAGACTGTATAATCTCCACTTGCTGTTTTTTCAGCTAATTCAATCTCGGCAAAGAGCCCGAAGTCAGGGACATCAGGAAAATCTTCATAGAATATCGACTGTTTCTCCTGAACATCATTGTCTTGTGTTGGAACTACTGTGTTTCTTGTGCCGCTGCTGCATGCTGAAAGCAGCAATGCCAGCAATAGCACAGCTGATATCGTCCTCTTCATAATTCTAATAACCTTTCTTTCTTTAATTAACATAAATGGTGCTCTACATCCCTTAAGAACCGGAAGCATAAAGCAGGCAGGGAAATCGCTTCTGCTTGCCATTTTTTTAACATGTTGATTTAATCAAGAGATGTGGCTATATTGTATCATGCTTGCTATCTTCTAAGTGAGAGTGCCAAAATTAATTGTTGAAATTATGTGTGGCCTTTATATTTCGATGGTTGACCCGGTTGCAATACTGTTTAACTTATCGCCCATAACGGCTTGCATATGCCTAAAAGCTTTCATGCCTGTGCAATGCCCTGTATAAAAAACAGCATCATGCTCTGAGAGCTCGGCTGCAAGCCGCTGCATTACACTCTGTGGCTCTGCAAATCTGGTTGCAGGATTGAATAAATGAAAGCCGCCTATAACTGCAGTAATCTCAGGCATATGGCGTTTTGCAGAGCGCAATATATTTGCAATGCCCTTATGCGAGCATCCTGTGAACAATACGTTCTTCCCTTTTTCTGAAATAATGAGATTTTGCTCATGGGAAAAGCCATCCTGTTCAAAGCCGCTTGCAGATTTTTTTAGCAGGCGGCGATTGGCGGCAGTATCAAAGCTGCCCTGAACATCCGAAAACACAAAAAGCTCATCATCAAGCCTCATCGCGCCATCTGTAAATACCAGCCGTTCGTTTTCGGCCATTAGCTTGTTTATGCCAATAGGCACTTTAGCGGAAACAACCTTAATATAGTGCGGCTCAAAAGCATTTTTGCGCATATAAACCTTGGCATGCGCATTGGCTTTCAGAAATTCCGGCAACGCGCCGCCATGGTCTCTATGGCCATGCGATATTATCGCTGTGCCAACTTCAGAAATGTTTATTCCCAGTTTTTTTGCGTTATCAAATATCGTGCTGTCCGGGCCTATATCAAATAGTAGTTTATGGCTATCTGTCTCAACATAAATGCTTAGGCCATGTTTAGGCTTTAAGTTTTTATTTTTTGAGGTATTCTCAACAAGTATTGTAATTTTCATACACTTACATTTTCCCAGAAGCAGCATTTCATGCATAGCGCTGAGCAAAGGCTACTAAACACAACATAGCATGAATTAAACAAATTGCATACACTATGCCAGAAAATACAGCTTGCCAACATTCATTGCCGGTGTCTGCAAAAGCTATTGCAAGGCTTCATTTTTGTAATGCGCCTTGATTTGCACAGCACTGAACTGTGCAAACCCCCTCGCATAACTGAAAGCCGCTAACACATAAAAATGCTGTTAGCTCAGCGATAAGCTTTCTTTGCAGGAGATCAGCAAGGCGCTGCAGCCAAGCCTGATACAGGGATATAGGCTCATATGGCTTTTGGCTTCCAGGCTACTCTGAGTCTTCATTCTCTGCACGCTCGTGGCCAGCCAGCGGTTTGCTGCATGTTAAATAAGCCAGCTTCAGTGCAATTGGCTGTATCAAGAGGCTGACGGCATACCCGATTACGAAAGACAATGGTATTCCGCTAAGCACAGCGCGAAGATAGAACGGAGGAAACCCTATAGCAATGGCAGTAAACAGGAAACTAAAAATAACTGTATAAAACAATGCATAGACCAGGGATTCCAGCAAAGTGCGCACAAAACTGCTGCTGCTTTCTGAGATAAACATGTCTGCGAATTTTTTTGCTGCTTTGGAAATCGGCACAAGAAAGCCGGCTGCATAGGATACAATAATGCCAATGCCTATTTCCAATAATATGCTTGGAAATGCAACGGTGCCGGAGTGGATTAATGACATAACTATTGACATAATCGCTGAGAGGAAAACAGAAAAATAAAATGGCATCACATATTTAAACGATTTCATTGTTAACATTCAATTTTCTCCTTTAAATTTCTTTTCTACTCGTTTATGTTCACTGCTGCTAATCCACAGCATGAAATTATCGAGCTTTTTTAATCCGCTGTTTTGAAACCATCACCACAGCAACTCAATTGATTCGTTAATAAAAGTTTAAACGGTACAGTAAGATTTGTCAAGCACTTTTTGTAGGTACCTTAACATTAGGCTATTCAGTGATTTTGAATGCAGTTTATAAGGGCATCAGCGATTATATGCATTTTCCACAGAAATAAAAAACCTTAGCTGGCAAGCTGCTATAAAAGCTGCAATGAGCAGCATGTATAGCTTTAGCAGAGAATTCTCCGCCTCTTAAGCTGCGTGATGTATCAGCAAGCCTTGGTTTCGCTTTGAATAGCTGAAAGCCGATTCTGAAAGAGGGCACGTATGTGTATAAATTGGAAAGCAATATCAATTCAGTTCTCCTGCCTCGTTGCAATCTTGTACAGAATGCAGACTGTAAGCCATCGGCGAGAAAGTATCCCAAAATATTAATAGCGCTTGTGGAGTGGCAACATGGCAATGGCCAAGTGCTCGCCTTGTTCAAAGCACACCCCAAAACGGAAATCAGCAGGTTTTTTCACAAAGCTGCATGGCGCGTGTTTACTGGCCTCCTGCAAGCCGGCTGCCTGGAACTCTAAAATTTTCAGAGCGTTTCGCATAAGGGGCTGGCAATTTCCAGTTTTCATATCATAAGCTCATCCGGGGCGCTTATAATCTGCCCGTCCCTTAGCCTGATCACCCGGCCGCTGCTTAAAGCGGCATCTTCGGAGTGGGTAACCATCAATATAGTGACACCATACTGCCTGTTCATTTTTCCCAGAAGCTCCAGCACTTCCGCGCCGTTTCTGCTGTCGAGGTTGCCAGTAGGCTCATCAGCGAAAATAACCTTGGGGCGGTTGATAAGCGCGCGCGCGAGTGCGGTGCGCTGCTGCTGCCCGCCTGACAGTTCCGCTGGCCTATGCTTGCGGTGGCTATGCATCCCAATTCCTTGCAGAAGCTCTTCAAGCCAAGGCAACATGCTTTCCCGTTTTTTGCCGCCCAGCAGCGCAGGCAATAAGATATTCTCCTCCACGCTCAGATTGTCAATCAAGTTATAAGCCTGAAATACAAAGCCTATGCTATCGCGGCGCATCGCGCTTGCAGCGGCATCTGACAAGCCGCTTAATTGCCTGCCGTCTATCGAAACAGATCCCGAATCGGCGCTGTCAAGGCCGCCAAGAATGTAAAGCAGTGTGCTCTTTCCGGATCCGGATGGCCCCATGAGTGATACGAACTCCCCTTGCTTTATTAACAGGCTGACGTTATTGAGCACTTGCAGTGGCTGTGAGGCCACATAAAAACTCTTATAGATACCATTTGCTTCGATCATTGTCCCTGCCTCCTTGTTATGCTACTCATACCGGATGTTATCCATGATCGGTATGTTTCTTCCCTTAATTGAGGGGATAAGCGAGCTGAGCGCCATTGCTGAAAGCGCCGAGAGGCACAGCAGTGCCAGCTTGCCGACAGGCGCAGCTACCGCCACATTTCCCCAAAGCATGCCGACAACATATGGAACCTCTCTCATCATCACTATGCCCACAGCCAGCCCGGCCGCGCAGCCGGTCAAGCCAGCCGCCATTGCCTCAGCCATCAGCATGCGAGCGACGCTTTTGCTTGCCATGCCAACGCATCTGTACAGTGCAATGTTGCGCTTGCGATCAAGAAAGCTGGCTGCCATGTTGTTGGCTATTCCCAGAAAACCGATAAGCATAGCGAAATAAGCGTAGGAATTGATAGCGTTGAAGATGCCCTCGACCTTGTCGGCATTGGCTGCTTCAAGCTCCCCCTTGGTCATGATGCTTAGCACATCCCCTGAAAGCGATCTTATAATATTGCGCTTTGCTTCAGCGGGATCCCCTTCAGCAATAGCCAGTATCTTGGTATAGCTGTTAGCGCCCATGTCGGCGCAATAATTTGCAGATGATATGTAGCCTACACGCCCGATCCCATAGTTCGTGTCTAAAAAGCCAGTAACTTTATATTCGCTTATTCCATTTTCCATGCGCACGCAGAGAGTGTCTCCAACCTTCAGCCCCAGCATTTCTCGCAGAATGTTGGTTGTAACAATGTTTTTTCCTTCATCAAGCGCCCTGAGCGCCCTAAGGGTTTCCTCGGGAATTTTTGCGTAGGAATACTCAAAGTAGCCAATGCTGTCGATTCCAATGACTGCATTTAAAAAGGTGTTGTAACCATCGATTTCAGCAAAGCTCTCGTAGGCTCCGCAGAATCCGGCAACTCCCGGCGTATTTGAGAGGACGCCAAGCGATGTATCATCTGTATTGCGCAGAACCAGGCTAATATCGTACCCTTCGCGGCGGTAGCTGCTGCGAAGGTCAGTGGCGAGAGTATTAAAGATTGACATCATGAATGCCATAAGGGCAATAACGCTGGCAAACAGCCGCACATTGTTGGCAAGTGCCCGATAATCTGCGACATTTCGTGCGCCTAGCTGAAGCTCGTAAGGGGTGTGGCGCATGGCAGCGACAAGGGCCCTGCATAATGCTGGGATGAACAGGTTAAGCCCGATCAGAGCCAGTGTAGCCATCACAGAGGCGGCAATCATGCCTGTTAAGCCCTTGCCGAATATTCCAGGCGCTATGATGCTTGGCAATGCCAAAAGTGCACCTACGGGCCACAGCTTCGATTTTTGGAAGCTTTGTTTTTGGCAATCATTGAGAATAATGTCCTTGACAGATGTGCGCATCACGCTGATTATGGGCAATATAGCGCTGGCAAGGGTTATCAAAACCGACAATAAAACTGTTAGTAGAAATTCATTAAGCCCGAACAGCATAGGAACTTGCATTACAGCTTCCTGTCCGGCCAGGACGGCATCCAGGGCAGCGGCGCCGCTGAAGTAGACGCTTTTTATAGCGTAAAGCACGCCAATGCCCAGCACGCTTCCGATAGCGCCGCCAGCAGCCCCTATAGACACGCTTTCGAGAGCAAGTATTCTAATAGCCCTTACGCGCGTGCTTCCGACGCTTCTTAAAATGCCGATAATATGAATGCGCTCGTTGACAATAAGGTTGAAAGACGAATAGATAATAAAGATGCTCATGAACACCACCAGAATGCTTGACAGCCAGAAAGGCAGCACATAGTTCATGATCTCGGCATTAATCATGTCATGGTCAATGCCAAGGAATACAGCGTACTGGGGAAGGCCCGTACGCAGCTGATCGCGAAGCTGCGTTGCCGAAATTGTTGCGTTGGTTTTGAGAAAAGCCAGGTTGCAGCTATAGCCGGTGATATCAGCCAGAGCCTGCCTTGGCATGAGAATGTAGCCTCCATCGGCGAGCTCCCGCAAAAACAGGCCTTTTGGCTCGCTGATGCCGATAACCGTGCATTCTGCCAGCGTACCGCTTATTTCAAGCTTCACTCGGCAGCCAACTGGCAACCCCAGCATCCGGGCATACGTTTCGCCAATGATGATTCTATTTCCAGACCAATCGCCGAGATTTCCTTCCTTGAGGGACAATGGGTTGTATGAGTTGAATTCTGCTATATCAACACCCAGTACTGTGAAATACAGCATTCCGTCGGAATCAGGGGCGTAGAGAGCATTAGTTTTGATCACTGGATAGCTGTATAAAAGCGACTCGCTCCAAGGCTCCAACAGGCCCATATCAATCCACTCCTGTGAGCCGGAAGCCTGTTTGGCTGTTATATACACTTCAGCGTTGCCGCACCAGCGGGTATCAGCATCATAGATCATTTGCTTGCAGGTTTTCTGGAATCCCATGTTTGCAAACAGCAGCGATGCACAGGATGCTATCGAAAAAATCAGGCCCAGAAAGCGAGCCTTTTTTTGCACAAGAGTGGATAGCAGCGTTTTAGCAATCATTGTTTTCCTCCTGCTTTTTTTGTTTTCTCAACTGTATCTGCCGGTTTATGAAGTTAACATCATTTCTGATCCAGAATAGATCAAGGACAATGGCGCCGGCGAACGCCGGAATAACTGATGCAAACACAATCAAGGCGCTGCCGGATGCATACCAATTCCATAGCCGGCCAAGTCCAAATACCGAGGCAAGCACCATCGCGAAGTTCATCAGGTACTTTAGCAAGTAGGATTTTACCGGCAGGCGCTCGATCAGCTGCTGAAAAAGGCAAATCACAAAAGTGGCAGCAAGCAGTTGCAGCACAAAAATCGAAATTTCCCAATATCCAGTAAAGATGGATGAAACGCAAAATACAGAGAGTACAACCAGCGCAAAGACCAGCAGCCATTGTTTGATAAATGCTTTCATAAGGCTTCCTCCTTAGATGTGAACGCGTCTTTTATGTCTGCCAGGTAAGTTCTTGAGACATGGATTTTTTCACCGTTAACCAGTGTTGCCTCAAGGCGGCTATTTAGCAAAGTGGTTAAAGACTCGAGCACATCGATATTTACAATACATGACCGGCTTACCTGAATGAAGCCATGGCTCTTAAGAATCCCATAAAGCTGATACAGCCGCAATTCCGAGCGGAACATAGCCTCTTTGGTATATATAAAAGTTTTCTTTTCTATGCTTTCTGCATAGTAGATGCCAACTACCGGAATTTTATACACTCTCCCGCAATCCTCACCGGTAATGGCTTGACCGCACTGCTCAACATGCCTGATGACATTGCGAACGTCATCGTCCATTTCCCTATAGCGGATTTCCACTTCAATTTCCTGCAGATTTTCAAGCTGCTTGTATATAATCTTCATGCGTTGTTGCCTCTGCGAATAAATCTACATGGCCTGAAAACATTATTCAATAGCAAAGCGCCCCAGTTACAGGTATTCAGCCCTGAATTGCACAGCTTCGGTATAGGTTGGTATCGGAAATAGCATGAGATCCGATAAACGCCACTAAAGATCATCTGGCGGAAATGTAAAAATGCAGGTTGTATACAAGAAGAGAGAGTACTTATTAGCTTAATGAAAAGCTGAGCAATTGCAGTTGGTGTTATCTATAATAAGGCTTGTTGGGCAGTTCTGTTGCCTTCGTTTCCATCAGCCCATCTGTATTATTTGCAGAACAGCCTTACATTTCTTGCCCCCTTCAGCAATCTTGCTGTCCACTTCGGCTATATAATCGCTGCAATATCGGCTCAGAGAAAGGCTGTATTTGCATTGAGCATGAAGAGCATCTGCAGGTTCTGTAAGGGGATTCAAAGAAAAATGATCACTAGCTTAAGCTAGCGTGAAAATACTTTGAAGGCTTTGTTTCCAATATGGGACTTTTGAACAAACGCCCTAAAGCCGATCACCTTGGCCCGTAAAGAAGCAATAAGCTGCGTTATGATTAGGAGGAGTTGGCTGAAATAGGTGGATATAAAAGGGGAATGCATTGTCGCCGGCTTTTTGAGGATACGGCTATATGCCCATTTCACGGATGTAAAAAAGTGATTGCCAAACAAGCTTCAAACATTGAAATGGATGGCATGCAAAGCGCAAGGCAGTAGATTCTTGATAAAAACATCCGGGAGGTTGGTTAAAATCTTCAATCAACCTCTTTTTTTATTAATCAGCTCTGCAATGCAAGCAATGCGCTTTGCATTGCACTAAATTCTCAGAATTGCTCTAGCAAGAGAAAAATAAACTATGAGGGCTAAGGCATCAATAATATTAGTAAGCAAAGGGGCTGCCATTACAGCTGGATCAACCTTAATCAGTTTCGCTAAAAAAGTGAGGAACACGCCTGTGAGGTTCGATATTATTATGGTAGCAAGCATTGCTAGGCACACGGTAATTGCCATAACCGAGCCTTCTCCGAAGAACAGCACAGAAACATAGGTAGTAACGAACAGCATAGCGCCAACGATGAACGAGACAGATAATTCCTTCCACGTTACTTTAAAAGAGTCTACTAACCCTATCTCCCCCAGAGCCATACCACGAATTATAACAGTGCTGCTTTGTGTGCCTGCATTTCCTCCAGTGTTCATCAGCATTGGAACAAAAGCAACCAGCGCAGGCAAAACAGCTAAGCTTTCTTCATATGATTCAACTATAAATCCGGTTATTGAGGCGAATATTGTAAGCAATAAGAGCCATGGTATTCTTTGCATAGAAAGTTTAAAGACCCCTGTGCTAAGATATGGCACTTCTGATGGAGAAACCGCAGCCATTTTCCTAAAATCCTCTGTGACTTCTTCTTCCTGGACATTAAAAGCATCGTCATAAGTAAAAACGCCAACAAGCTTTCTATCATCGTCCACAACAGGCAAGGCAATAAACCCATATTTGACTATGTCGCTCATTAGGCTCTCTTGGTCATCAAGAACATTGGCGCTGAGGACATTAGGCTCCATTATATCAACAACAAAGAGGTCCTGGTCAGAAAGAAGCAGAGTTCGAGCCGAAACCATCCCTATAAGCTTTTGGCTTTTGTTAACAACATAACAGGTGTAAATATTTTGCTTTTCCCTTCCAACTTCCTGAATATAAGTGAAAGCATCCGCTACTGTCATATTGTATATCAATTCAACATACTCAGTTGTCATTATTCTGCCTGCTGAATCTTCAGGATACTCCAAATTTTTTAAATCAGTATTATTTCCCATCATACTTCTCCCTAATTGTGCATAATGAGCTTTGCCAGGTTAAAATAGACTACAAGAGTCGAGGCATCTACTATAGTTGTTAGGATCGGTACCGCCATTACAGCTGGATCCAGCTTAAGCAAAACAGCGCATAATGGAAGCAGGGCGCCGAAAGTCTTTGCTAAAAATGTTGCTGTAAATAGCGCTGCAGATACGATCAATGCTATATTTGCATCATAGCCGAGAAGCACAACGCGTATATAGTTAATGATCGCCAAAACGACGCCGCAGAATAACGCGACGCGAATTTCTTTCCATAGAACCGCCCAAAAATCAGATATTTTAATTTCCTCAATAGCTAATGCGCGAATGATTATAGTGGAGCTTTGGCTGCCGGCGTCGCCGCTTGTGTCCATAAGCATTGGCAAAAAAGAGACAATAACAGGCAATGCGGCTATTATATTTTCATACCGTGCAACAATGGCTCCGGTTATAAAAACCGAAAAGTTTAAGAAGACTAGCCATGGCATGCGATTCTTAGCCATCAACAAAGCACTTGACTTAAGATATGGTTCCTCAGAAGGTGACATGGCTGCCATCTTCTCGAAGTCTTCTGTAGCCTCCTCTTCCTGCACCACAAGAAGATCATCGAAGGTGACTATGCCAACCAGAATTCCCTCGTTGTCTACCACTGGAATTGCTAGAAAACTCAACTCCCGGAAACTGCTTAGCAGCTCATCTCTGGTATCGTGGGTTGTAGCAAAGACAAAATCAGTCTTCATGATGTCTCTGATTAGCTGAGTTTTATCTGCGAGAAATAGAGTCCGGGCTGAAACAACGCCAATGAGCCGACGGGCATTGTCAGTGACATAACATGTATAAATCGTCTCTTTGTCTGTTCCTGTGCTCCTGATATGCTTGAATGCGTCGGCTACGTTCATGTTGCTTTTTAAATCAACATATTCAATTGTCATAAGGCTCCCTGCGGAGTCTTCAGGGTATTGAAGGAATTGGTTTATTAGGATTCTTGTTTCTGCTGTAACATTTGACAGCACTCTCTTGACTACATCTGCTGGCATTTCGTCTATAAAGTCAACAGCATCATCCAGGAAGAGCTCGTCAATTATGACCTTAATCTCCCTGTCGGTAATAGCTTTGATAATTGCTTGTTGGACACTATGATCCAAATGAGCAAAGACCTCAGCAGCTTTGACTTTAGACAGCATCCTAAAGACGATTATTACGTCTTGGCCATCTAATTTTTCAAGCTCATCTGCTAGGTCGACAGTGTTAGTGCTTTCAAGTATTTGTCTGAGTGAGTTGCGTCCTGGCTCTTTTAATAAGATTGCTATTTCCTTATCCACTATCTTACCTCCTTACTTGAATTTTGGAAGCAAGACATAAACCACGGACCCTTTGTCAATTTATGCTTAGCAGGCTGGTTCAGCTACGGAATAGCCTGTGTAAAATAATGAGCAGACGCAGAGCCCGTTAACGATACTTCGACCGTTAGGGTCTACGCTTCCACTATTGAATGTGTCCATTCATTCTCCTATTCATTTATCAGCTGCCATTTTGTGTCGATTGCACGCCCAATCTAGGCATGAATATAGCATTTATTTTTAAACTTGTCCATACGCTTTGCTATTTATATGATTCATGAATGCGAATATCGGTATTGCTGGCTTTACAGTTCCCGAAGAAGCCAGATATTATTCGTCTCGCTTTTATCGCCTGAATTAATTGCAACAAAGCGATGAAGCAAAAAAGAAGTTAGCAAACAAGCTTCAGGCGTATATTGACAGTCTGGAAATGGATGGAATGCAGAGCGAATAGGCAGTTGAATATGGACGAATATAGCTCCAAGGAGGTTGGTTGGCAATAATTCGATCAGCCTCCTTTCTTGATTAATGCTTGCATTGCTCGAAGCAAGAAGGGAACAATCGATTGTTCCCTATTCGCCTGTTGGGGCCAAAACAAAAAGCGGACCTGAAACCCGCTTATAATACCAAAAAAATGGCGGAGAAGGAGGGATTCGAACCCTCGAGGCGCTATCAACGCCAACACGATTTCCAGTCGTGCGCCATAAACCAAGCTAGGCGACTTCTCCTGCGTAATTGCTGACAGCCAATGCTTGCACTAGATCAAGACACGGCTAGCCTGCGAATTGTATTGTATCATATTATCTGCTTATTGCTCAACTGTATTCTAACATTATGCATTGCTTTGTGCTGCATTATAAATTTACTTGTAAATATCGCAATATTACTGATATTGTGAGCTGAATAATTATTATACGTTAGATATATTTATGCTCTTTTCTATATTGCACAACTATACAGTGCCTGCTTTCCCGCCAAGCGCTTTTTTATGCGAATGAAAACATTAACATAGCCTATTTTTCGCTTAACAGCGCATTAATATACGATTACTATTTCCTCAAAACACCATGTTTGGCACTACTTTTCAGCGGCTATCGACACCCATATAACAACCTTTAATGCCATATAATTATAATTCGATAAAAATTATAGAGATTAACTGTCTGTTGGCCTGCTTTTAACAAACAACAACTTTTTGCCTTTAACTCATTGTGGTATAATTAACAACAAATTCATCTATATTAAGCTGGCTACAAGCAGCGTTGCAATAGGCAATCTGCAAAAGAAATAATTCAACACGAATTGTCGAGCGTTTGTATCTGCTTAAGCAGCACATTATTAAAGGCTGCTTGATGGAGGCTGATAATGATCATTGATAACCAAACAGCGGTACAGATCTTATATAAGATGCTCATTACCCGGTTGTTTGAGCAAGAAGCTTACCGGCTTAAGGAGTCTGGAGCCTCAAAAGCCCCGCTGCACCTTTCAATCGGGCAAGAGGCAACATCCGCTGCTGTAATGGCGCTGTCGCCAGACGATGCAATACTGGCAGGGCACCGCAACTTCCATATCCTTATAGGAGCTGGCGTGCCTCCCGAAAAGCTCTTTCATGAGCTTATCGGAAGCCCGGAAGGCATCTGTGGAGGCAAAGGGGGCTGCTTTGCTGCAGCTGACAACATGCTCAACTTCTACGGATCTTCGCCGCTGGCAGCATCACAGTTCGGCAAAGCAGTGGGAATAGCCCTAAGCTTCAAGCTGCAGGGAAAGCAAAGCGTAGTTGCATGCTTTGGCGGAGATGGAGCCGCTGCCAGCGGCGCGTTTTACGAAGCGATAAATGCTGCATGCCTGCATGAGCTGCCGATAGTGTTCTTTGTGGAAAACAACTGCTATGCAGCCAGCATGCCAACAAGCCAGATACATAATGTTGCTGATATAGCAACAAGGGCGGCTGGATTCGGAATCCCCGGCATTGTCGTCGACGGCAATGACGCTATTGCCGTATATGAAGCTATGGGGCAGGCAGTTGGCTACAGCATTGAAAACAGGATACCTGTTATTCTGGAAAGCAAGACTTACAGGCTATCCGGCCATACAACAGATGATGCCCTCGAATATCGAGATGACTCGGAAATAGTCGATTGGATTGAATACGACGCTATCGACAATTTGTCCCGCTATATTATAGAAAACGGGGTAGGCTTGCTGGACGATCTCATAATGATGAGAGAGAGAATTGAAGCAGAAATGCAGCAGTTAAGCTCGCAAGCGCTCCTTAGCATGCAAAAGCCAATGATGGCGAGCCAAAGCAAAACTCTGGAAGGTGCGAATATATGACGTTCATAGATTTCGAGCAGGCTTTTTCAGAAACAGTGGCATCTGTAATGAGAAATGACGGATCTGTCGTTTACATTGGAGACAGAATGACTGATCTCGCAGAAGAATTTGGCCAAAGAATCATATCTCTGCCATATGGGGAAAACCTTGCAGCAAGCGCCGCACTCGGCCTTGCCATGACAGGGGCAAAACCTATCCTAAGAATACCCGGCGAGCTGCTTTTGCGCTATGCAGACGCTATAGGCAATGAAATAGCGCTTGCTGATACAGCATACGACTCGCAGTACGACTCAAGCGTAATAATAATTGCTGATATAGGCTATAAAGAATTCAGCGGCCCGCACCTGTCGCAGTCATTTGAAGCTGTCTTTTGCCAATTTCCAGGGCTTGCAGTAGTATACCCGTCCAACCCTGAAGATGAAGCCTCCCTTATTCGCTCAGCAGCGAGCTACAATGGCCCTGTGCTTATACTGGAAAACTCAGGCTTTGAGGCCGCATACAATAGCCTGCCCGGCCCGGCAGCAATGGTAGGCAGGTCTAAGCTGGTCAGGGAAGGCACTGACATAACGATTGCCTCATACGGGCCAATAGTCAATTCCTGCATAAGCGCAGCGGATCTGGCTTATGCAACAGGCATTGAATGCGAAATAATCGATTTAATATCGCTCAACCCCCTGGACTCACGGCCGGTTATAGAGTCTTTAAAAAAGACAGGCAAGCTTATTATTGTGCATGAGTCGCGCAAAGCTTGCGGGGTTGGAGCGGAGCTTTCTGCACAGATCGCTGAAAGCGATGCCCTCTTTTACCTTGACTCAAAGATACTTAGGGTATGCTCAAAAGATCAGCCTATACCATACAGCAAAGCCGATTTTTCCAAGGCAACCCCAAACGAGGAAGACATACTTAAGGCAATAATACAGCTTTCAACAGGCGAATAAGGATGTATAACAATGAGTAGTTACGAAGTGAAAGCTTCACCAGCTGCACGCAAGTTAGCCAAAGAGCTTGGCATCGAGCTATCTGATCTTACAAGCACAAGCAGCCCGGCGAAGATAATACAAATAAATGACGTTCTGAATGCCAGAAAAGCGGCATCAGCAGAGCCTCAGCAAGAGGCTAACCGCTTGCCAAGCCGCCCGATTGCGCCCAGGCAAAATGCTGTCTCTTCTGAGATAAGCCACACTCTTACCAACCCCATCACAGCGCCTGTGCAAAAGATACGCATGCCAGAAAAGCAAATTGCTGATGATGACGCTCCAGACAACCTCTTTGACTACAATTATGTCAAGGACAAGCCGGCATTTGAGAACATGCTTGATGCTGTTGAGCGAAAATCAAGGGCTTCAGCTGCGTATGTTGCCAGCGACTCTTTTGATCTGTTCCTATTTGACGATTTTACAAAGAGCCCTGAAATGCTCGATGTCGAAAAGGAATACATCGTTGATCAACTGACAAAAAACCTGGGCGTTGAAAATGACTTGAACATTCTTTACGAAGAGAGCGAACAAAGCACAGAAGAGGGGATAGAGGATCTTACGCTTGCAGAGGACGATTCATTCCTTTACCAGGAAGAGCCAAGCGAGCCGGAAAAGCTTGAGGAAGACACTAATATTATTGAGTTTTCCTCCTACTACGCAACTCCTGAAACGCCAACGCAGCAAGCGCCACCCGAAGAAGCGGTAACCCAGCCGCCATATGCATATGGAGAAGCTATGTTTTACAGCAGGGAGAATGCAATTGCGCCACAGGAAGCGCAAAGCACTTACCTTGCGCAGCAGCCTAGAACCTCAAATATTTCGGCTAAAGCCAGAATAGACGATCAGGCGATAATCGAGCTGCTGGCCAAGCTTAAGATCGGCTACAGGCTCGGCATAATAAACACTGTAGTAAAAGCAGTATCATTCGCCCTGGAAAAGCAAAATATCCAGCTATGCGAAAGAATAGCTGTTATAAACACCCAAAGCGCCTTCGAGTGCTATATCGTTGAACACGCGAAAAGCTCGCCAATACAGTCCATCACTTATACCGAATTTACGGATACCAGCTCAACAGCCGGCATACTTGCTACAGTGTGGGATCTTACTGCAACAGGCATAGACTCTTTCTCAGCAACAAGCTTGGAGGGAATACAGTTTTATGTCACTCACAGCGATGAAGCGCTGCATATCGCTATGGAAACAACAGATTCTATAATTGAAGCTTACCAGGCCATCAGGCTTATGGAGACTCTAAAAGAAGTTTTGCAAAAGCCTGCCCGCTTTTTATAGCATGCTGGCACGCTCGTGAAACAGTGATAATTCCCGGCACCGCCTGTGCCGCTTTGGCATGTTTGCCAAAAGCCTTGAAACAAGAGGGCGGTGTGTTTGTATGCATTAACCACTTCAAGCTGCCTGCAGTGCAACCATCCTTGTGGGCTCATTTTTAATACGGCCGATTTTAAGTCTTTCAAGCGCCTGCAGCGCAGCAGCCGTTTTGCCTGTTTGCCTTGGCCCGACAATAACTTGAATAAATTGGCGCTGCTCGTTCCCATTCTTTCAACAATTTGTGAAACCAGCATTCTACTGTACATGCAAACACCCCAAAAAATTTACTCAGTACAACTTCCTATTTGTATACTATAATACAAAACATTTAGGCCGGCTCCTGCCAAGGCCCATATTGCTGCTGCCTGGGCTTCTCCGGCTGTTTTTAAAGTGAAGCGCTTTATAAATGCTAAACTTCAGCCGGCCGCATAATGCGCAGTTTTCAACAATATTCAGGCGCTTATAACTGCGCATTGCCTTGCATATAAAACCATGCAAGGCCCGAGCATCCTTTAATTGTTTACGCCTTAGGCTGCAATAGCATTTACCGTCTCTCCCCCTTTTTTTCTCCACAGCCTTATGCTATGCTTAGACTTGGCAAATTTCCCGAAAGCAAGGTATTTATGCAATGCATCTTATAGTCGGGCTTGGAAACAAAGGCAGCGCTTACAGCCTTACCCGCCATAACATTGGCTTTGAGGCCGTAGAGCGCTATGCTTATATGAATTCGATGAAAATAAGCACAAAAGGCCTTTACTCGCATTACGCGAAAAGCGCAAAGCTGGTTTTAGCCAAGCCACAAACATATATGAACCTGTCAGGCCAAGCTGTATGGGCACTAGCCCGCTACTTTAGCGTAGCCAATGAGAACATCCTAATACTGCATGATGACCTCGATTTTGAGCCTGGCATTATAAAGATCAGAAAAAGCGGTTCCGGAGGCTCCCATAACGGCATCAGAGACATCATCGAAGTCTTTGGCACGCAAGACATTGCAAGAGTGCGCATAGGTATAGGAAGGCCGCAGGGCCCGGCAAAAAAGGACTATGTGCTATCGCGCTTTAATGAGGCTGAGATCCCGATCATGCAGCAAGCTGTGCTGGCTGCATGCGAGGCTGTTGACGCCTTTATATACGGAGGTATAGACTACGCGATGAATGAATGCAACAGGAAAGGCAGGCCAGGCGATAATGCCTGAGAAAGAGACACTCGAGTCACTGAATCTTTTTAGCGATTTGCCTGAGGCGAAGGATCTCTTGATCTATGGCGCAGACAGCGAGTACCGGCTGCTTTGCGCCATCCATTACTATAAGCAGGGCAGGCAAGTAGTTTTCGTGGCAAAAGGCGAATATGAAGCCAAGAAAGCATTTGAGAGCCTGCAGCGCCATCTTCCGGGTGATGCGTATGTATGCCTCTACCCAAGGGAGCAGCTGTATTTCACGCAAATGGACTCCTTCTCCCGTGAGTCTGCCAACCTTCGCCAGCAGGCAGCAAGGATCGCAAGAAGCGGCCAGGCTTGCCTTATGGTTGCCTCAATATGGGCGCTGTGCGAAAAGCGCCCTTTTAGCGCTTCTGCAAAAAGCATCAGCTTCACAGTCGGCGACGAGATAAATCTTGAAGAGGCGATATCCTTTCTCGTAGAGTCAGGCTATGAGCGCGAGTTCAAAGCCGAGGCCCAGGGCCAAATAGCGCTTAGGGGCTCGATAATAGACGTCTTTGCCGGCAGCGAAGCAAGCCCTGCAAGAATAGAGCTGTTTGGCGATGAGGTTGAGTCAATACGCCTGTATGATCCCGAGACCCAGCTTTCTATAGAGCAAGTAAGCTCGTACGCAGCTTTTCCGTTTGCCGATGCTGTCTTAAGCCCTACTGCCCGGGCAAAAGCCCTGGAGGGCCTTTCAGCTGAAGCTGAGGAGCAAATCTCAAAAATGCCGGATGATAAGCAGGCCGAAGCTCGCGAAAGCTTCGCAGAGTACTATGAAATGCTCTCTGCCAGCCCTGAGCAGGCTGACAGGATAGCATTCATGTACTCAGGCATTAATGCCATTTCGATAGCCGAGCTGTTCAGCGATGCCCTGTTTGCGCTAAATGAGCCGGCTGCGCTGATGGAAGGCTACAAAGCCATGCAAACATCGGTAGGCACGGACTACAGCATGCTCTCAGAGGACGCCAGAGCTTTCCCGACCCAGCTTGGCGCTTTCTACAGCTACCAGGAAGCCCAGATCATATTTTCGCGCCATGCATGCGTGCAGTTCTCAATGATGAAGCTGGATTCGGGCTCACTCTCATACGATGCTGCAGCTGTCTCGCTTACAGGCTATAAAAACAATGCAGCCTCATTTTTCGCTTTGCTGCCAAAGTACCTTGAAAGCGGCTATGCAGTATGCGCATTGTACGAATCACCGGATGGAGAGGGCCCGCTTCGCACGCTGTTTGCCTCATACGGCTATAGCATCAGTGCATTAGGCGCAGGCAAGATCTCTTTGTACGAAGGCTATTTGGGCTCGTGCCTCGATCTGGCAGGAAAAAAGATCCTGTTAGTGCCGCTATCAGCAATTTTCGCAAAAACTGCAAGGCCGCAGCCTAAAAGGCTTTCTAAGAAGGCAACTGACGCCTTCTTCTCCGATATAGCGCCAGGGGATTATATAGTGCATGATTTATATGGCATAGGCCGCTATGACGGAATACACCGCCTTACCCTGGACGGCGCTTCCCGGGACTATATCCGCATTACCTATGCCAAAGAGGATGTGCTTTACATCAAGACAGAGCAAATGCACCTTGTTGAAAAGTATATTGGATCCGGCGATGCCCCGCCAAAGCTTAACCGCCTTGGCACAGGCGAATGGAGCGCAGCAAAGTCAAAAGCCCGCGGCACTGTAAAGGAGCTGGCCAAAGAATACATTAAAATGTATGCCCAAAGGGCAATGATGCCCGGCTACAGGTATAGCCCTGACACAGAATGGCAGAAAGATTTTGAGGCAAAGTTTGCTTTTGAGCCTACAGATGACCAGTTGCGCTGCACTGAGGAAATAAAAGAGGACATGGAAAAGCCCATCCCGATGGATAGGCTTCTGCTCGGGGATGTAGGCTATGGCAAAACCGAAGTTGCCTTAAGGGCTGCCTTTAAAGCTGTAATGGAAGGAAAACAGGTAGCTGTGCTGGTGCCAACAACGATCCTTGCGCTGCAGCACTACAACACTTTCGTTGAAAGGTTTTCCGGCTTTCCCATAAAGATCGAAATGGTGAGCCGCCTGCGCACTCCAAAGCAGCGCAGGAAAGCTTTTAGCGACGCAAATGCCGGCGTAATTGACATCCTGATAGGAACACATGCAATCCTCTCAGAGTCAGTGGCGTTTAGGGATCTTGGGCTGCTTGTCGTAGACGAGGAGCAGCGCTTTGGCGTTGCGCACAAAGACAAGCTAAAGCTTCTTAAGCAGAATGTAGACACTCTGACGCTGACAGCAACGCCAATACCAAGGACGCTGCATATGTCGCTTATCGGGATAAAGGATATTTCCACTATAGAAACCCCACCGCAAAACCGCCTGCCGGTGCTGACATATGTAATGGCCTATGATGAGATAACAGTCAAGGAAGCAATACTAAATGAGCTGTCAAGGGATGGCCAGATCTTTTATCTGCACAACCGCATCCAGACAATCGACGAATGCGCGCTTCGGATTATGGCTATGGCGCCGGATGCCAAAGTCACAGTGGCTCATGCCAAGATGAAGCCATCGGATCTGGAAAATGCAGTGCTCTCATTCCTTAAGCAGGAAACTGATATACTGGTTTCAACATCCATAATCGAAAACGGCGTAGACTTTATAAACGCCAATACCATCATCATTGAAAACTCCGACCTTTTGGGGCTCTCACAGCTCTACCAGCTGCGGGGCAGGGTAGGCAGAGGCGACCGCCAGGCATATGCATACATGACATACAAGAAGGAAAAAACCCTGTCTGAAGACGCCTATAAAAGGCTTGAGTCGATAAGGGAGTTCACGAAGTTCGGATCCGGCTTTAAAGTGGCTATGAGGGATCTTGAGATTAGGGGTGCAGGCAGCATGCTGGGAGCGCGCCAACACGGGCACTTTGCCAATGTGGGCTTTGAGCTCTACACCCGAATGCTTGCAGAGGAAGTAGCTGATTTAAGCCTTGATGCAATAACCGAGCGCGAAGAGCAGGCAAGCTGCGAAATAGACATTAAAGTTGAAGCTTACCTGCCAAACGAATATATTGAGGGCGAAGAGAGCCGCATTGAGGCGTATAAGAGAATAGCAAGCATTAAAAACGAAGCTGACAGGGAATATATAGCATCAGAGCTGCTAGACCGCTATGGCAATATGCCGCCAAGCGTAAGCTCCCTATTGGACATAGCCTTAGCCCGCGAAAACGCGACACAGGCAAAAGTAAAGAAGATTATTCAGGTGGGAAGCTCCTTGTCTTTATATATACCGGAAGATGCGCAGGCAGCAGCGGATCTGCTAATGGCTTGCGCGGATTTTTCGCCTATATTGCGCACTCCGCCAAGGAGCGAGCCATTTATATCGATACAGCTTGGGGAAGATGCCCTAAGCGCCCTTAAATCCATTTTTATTTAGCATTTGGCAAAAATGCTTCCCGATATTATAATTAAGCATCTCGACAAAATCTGACTGGAGAATTATTTAATGCGCACAGCAAGAAAAGCAGCAGCATTAGTGCTGTCAGCGCTCCTGGCGCTCAGCGCAACAGGCTGCATAAATTTTGCCGTTAACCAAGAAAAGGATCTTGCAACAACGGTACTGTCAATAAACAATGAAAAAATAGCCAAAGCAGAGTTCCTCACGTTTCTTAAGGCAGCTAACTTCCTAAGCGAGGCAAATGGTGCAACAATTCCCACAGAGGCTTCAGAGCTTGAAGCGCACAAGCTTAGCGTATTTGAAAACTTCGCTGCTTACCATATGATGAAGCAAGAGGTCCTCTCCCAGGGGGAAAGCATAGACACAGCTGAGGTAAGCGAGCAGATCGATGAAATTATGCTTGCTGCAAGAGAGCACTTTACTGAGAGGCCTGAAGAGGAAGCCGATCCGGACGAAGATGGCCATGACCATGATGGCGATTCAGGCGAAGCCGATGTAAATGGGGATGAAACAGAAGGCGCAGATGCGCAGCCGGAAGAAGAAATATATGATGATCCCCTAACTGATGGCGATGGCGAAGAAGCTGATTCTGAGGAAGGCGATGATCTGGCTGTCTTTGACGAAGAAGCCTACAACGCCCTTATAGCCAAGTATGCTGATGACGAAGCCGGCGTAAAAGAGCTTTTGCTGGAAGCCCTTAGCCTGGCAGAATATTACACAAAGTTCATGGAGCTCGGCAGCCCGGATCTGAGCAAAGAAGCCGATTTGCCGGTGGCTACAGTTGGCGAGTCGCAAATACCGCGCTACGTTGAGTATTATTACGTCATTTACCAAACGCTGTCCTCATATGCATCCAACCAGGAGCCTTCATATGACACGAAGGCTGTATACCAGGACGCTACGCTTGCGGCAGCGCGCGACCAGGCGTATATTTCCTATGCTGACAGCAAAAGCTATGAAATAACCGAGACACAAATCGCCTCAGCCCTGGAAGACTCTCTTGACTATCTGGAAAGCCTGTTTGGGGAGGAAACGATCAAAAGCTTCCTCGGCTCTTACTACATTACGGACGATCAGCATAAAGCAGCTAAAGACTTTATAGGCAAATCAGTGATAGCCCAAAAGAGAATCGAAGACGAAGTTCGCGATTCCATAGCTCCCAGCGAAGAGGAAGTCTATAAATTCTACGACGACAACATAAGCAGGTATTCAGAAACCGTTTCTGCAAAGCATATATTGACAGAAGACGAAGAATTGGCAAATGAAATTCTGGAGCTTGCACTTGCGCTTGATGAAGAAGGACTGGAAACCGGCTTTGATGAGCTCATGGACACGATGAGGGAAGACGAGAGGGTAATCGAAGCAGCTGATCTTGGCAAGTTTGGGAAAACACAGATGGTAGCAGACTTTACAGAAGGCGTTTTCTCAATGCAGCCGGGGGAAATAAAGACTGTCAAGACAGAGGACTTTGGCTATCATATAGTATATGTTTACGATGCAAAAGATACAATAGACAAAGCAGAGGACATATTTCCCCAGCTTATAGAGGACTATATATCAGACAATGTATATTCCCCGTTAAATGCAAAGCTGAGTGACATTTACAGCTCTGCAAAGAAGAAAGAGGGGGATTACCTAAAAACCCCACAGGATCTCTTTACAAGCGTGCTTACCAAAAAATTTAGCGTAAAACAATGGCCTGGCGTGGCAAAACGGTAAAATGCCATTTATGCGCGGAAAGCAATAATAATTTTAGCATGATAAAAGCGGTGTTTCTTGATTTTGACGGGACTCTGGCAGCTACACAAATAGCCACATTGGCAGTGTACAATGAGCTTGCTGAAAAACACAGCTTAAGGCCATTTACAATAGAAGACATACCAATGCTGAGGACACTGCATTGGAAAGACCTTATTTCCCAATGCAATGTTCCTGTGCGCAGCATTCCGCGCTTATTAAAAGAAGGGCAAAAAATAATCAAAGGCCACATGGCCTACCAAAGCCTGTGCCAGGACAGCATACCCGATGTTTTGGCACAGCTTCGCGACGAAATGCCCGTTATTGGCATTGTTTCATCTAACTCAAAGAAGAACATCTCAATATTCCTCTCAGCGCACAACATAAACATGATGGATTTTGTAATGACATCCCCGCTGTTTTCAAAGGCATCGAAAATAGCAAAAGCCCTGAACAAGTATTCGCTCTCCAGCGATGAGGCTCTCTATGTTGGAGATGAGCTTCGGGATATTTACGCAGCCAGGGAAGCCGGAACGAAAGTTGCAGCGGCTACATGGGGCTTTAACGCAGAAGAGTTGCTGGTGGGGGCCAATCCGGATTTTTTGATCGGAAACTTTACTGAGCTGCTTCAAATAGTCGGCATAACCTAGGCAAAAGGCGGTGCAAACAAAGGAAATTTTTTTATTATTTCCCAAAGCTTCTGCTTGCGCTTATATGGGCAAATGCAGGAAGTGTTTTCGACAAATATTTCTCGCACTTTATAGTAGGATTTCCCTATCTGAAAGGGCGAGTTATGTCTTACGAAGAAGCTTATCAGAAAAAAAAGAAAAGCTCGCTGATTAAAAAGGGTGCCTTCAAGACACTAATAAGATACATATTCGTCGGAGCAGGGGCATTTCTAGTAAGCAGCGTTAGTATTTTAGACACTATTACGCCATTTCCTTTTGCTGTAATGGCGCTTCTTTGCTTTCATTCGCGGAGTATGGGCAACTTGGCAGTGCTGGCTGTGCTGGGGGCATATGCCGCAAACGGCCTGCCTTTTGCGCTGCAGTGCCTGCTGTGCCTTATACTATTTGCCGGGATTAGGAGTATATATAAAAAGCAAGTCCCAACAGCAGCAATAGCTGCTTTGGCAGCTATTGTGCCGGCGCTAATCAACTCCGGCGTGCTTTGGCTCCTGAGGAGCCCGCCAAGCGACTACATAAACACTGCTGTCACAGGCGCAACCGCCTTCGCCCTGACGCCTATCCTGGCACTGGGCTATTCCGGCGTCCTAAGCCTTGGCTCTCCGGACGAAAAGAGCGTGTTTGAAAGCATTTCGATAGGCTTGATAGCAGTGCTCACAGGCATTGGCCTGGCCAGCCTGCTGCCGGCGCTTTGGCATGTATACGCTGGCGCCGCTGCTTTTGTATGCCTGTATGCTGCATGCTACTTAAGCGGCATAGAGGCTTCGGCAGCAGCCTGCCTGCTGGGCGTAGGGGCAATAGTGTCCATGGGCGGCAGCTTTGGCGATGTAGGCATCTACGCTGTGTGCGCTTTAATAGCCTACTGCCTTAGGCAGTACAAGCACTTTGTTGTAGCATCAGCCTACCTTGCCGTGTATTCAGCGTGCCTTTATATTTCCGGCTCCCTTGGGCTGTACCGCGAAATGATATCTGCCGGCGTTGGATGCACGCTGTTTCTGGCTGCATCGTTTATCATAAGCCGTGTGCAAAAAAGGCCCAAGGCGATAATGGGCAGAGCAGCGCTTGCCAGCCAGGCAGCAAACCGCATTCTTCGAACAGAGATCGAGATCCAAAAGTCGATGATCAGGGAGATGGCAAGGAACATGACAGAGCTTGGCAAAAAGGACAGGAAAAGCGCTCCCAGGGAAGTCGCAAAGATGCTTGCCGCTGATATATGCTCCCACTGCTCAAACTACGAATCATGCTGGCATTCCGAGAGCGACGATGCGTATAAGGCAGTCAGCAGCATCGTTGCTTCATACCTGCGCGACTACTCGATAACATACGAGGATGCCAGCGCCCAGCTTATAGGCTTTTGCGAGTATTCGCCCCTGATGTTCAAAACCATCTGCAGCCTTGCAGACTCCTTTAAAGCCAAACAGCAAAGCGAATCTAAAAACAGCAGGTTTATGCGCCTGATGAGGGAGCAGTTCAGCCACCTGAGCAGAGAGCTTGACAAGATATACTCCCAGATCTCCCGGGGGCTTTATGTAGACCCTGAAGAGTCGGCGTATGGCCTTTCACTGCTTAAATCATCCGGCATTGACGCTGAGAGCATGATAATAATGGAAGACTTCAGCAAAAGGCGCAAAGCTTTCGTTACGGCCACAGAGCCTTTCACTACAGAAGTGGCCAGGGGCAGCATACCGCAAACACTCTCTTCAATGATGCGCACGCAGATCTCATATGAGTATGAGATGTCGCGAGGCAATGAAGTAGACTATATATACGCTGAAGACTACAGCTATAAGATTATTACCGGCGTTCGCTCCGGCATTAAGGAAGCTTATGATGCATCAGGCGATGCAATTTCGGATGTAGTGCTTTCAAACGGCCAGCACCTCATAGCCCTCTCTGACGGCATGGGCTCGGGAGACGGCGCGCATTCTATCTCAAACAGGGTCCTAAGCATGTATGAAGAGCTGATCAATGCAGGATTTGACGAAGAAACTTCAACCCAAATAATTAATACTATCCTGGTTCTTAATGAAGATGAGGAAATATTCGTTACACTGGATATGTTCCTATTTGATCTTGACAAGGGAGTTGGAGAATTCATGAAGGCCGGAGCCGCTCCGAGCTTTATAAAAAGAGCAGATGCAATTGAGAAAATTGAAATGGAGTCGCTGCCGCTGGGAATCCTGGAGCAGACCCATATACAAAAACAGAGAAAGCCATTTAAGAAAGGCGACTTTCTCTACTTCATGAGCGACGGTTTTTTTGACTCATTCAGCAATGATGATTCACTTATACGCGAGCATATTATAAAATATGATTATCGCAATCCGCAGAAAATTGCGGATTGCCTTTACGATGACGCCTTGGGGTTCACGGGCGGGGAAGCAATAGACGATATTACAATTGTCATTGCTAGAATTAGGTAAATTGGGTGATATATGTTATCTGTAGAGGCAAGCGGGCAATACAGCATTACTGGCACTGTATGGAAAGAAGACAACAAGCCCCACGCTGCTGGCATAATTAGCAAATGCTTTTCATTTGTTATCTCGGAAATAGAAGATGAAATAATGCAGCTTAACAGCATCGGGCGCTTTGACGAAGCTGAGGCTAAAGAGTCATTTCTGCTTCTTCTATACGATCCGGCATTTACAGCCGCTTTTTCAAAATACTATAAGCAAGATAAGCTTCCTATTGCAGAATGCTTGGAATACGCATGCGAAAAAACATCGCATGACTACCGCATATCCGAGCGCAGGATTTTCGATTCACTCGTATCCTTAGTCGAGGCTGCCTTTTCAAATGAAGAGTTTATTGATTTAAACGAGGCATTAGAGTACATTCTTTTCGTGAGAACCCTGACGCTGCAGACGCTTTCGCGCATAGATCCTGACGCGATTGTTGCTGTCGTGTGCGAGCACGGCTCGGCAAGCTCGCATGCTGCAATGTTTTTAAAAACTCTTGGAATACCTGCATTCTTTAATACTGATGAAGGCCTCTTTGACAGGCTTGTAGACGGGGAGATCGTCAGCCTTAAGTTCAAAGACTCCAACATGCTTGCCGATGGCGAGATCTTTTACTTTGACAAAGAGCGATCGGTTGGCGCGCCTGAAAATACGGCGACAAAAGATGGCCAGCAAGTCGAAGTTCTGGCTACTATAAACCAAACCCAGCAGTCAAGATCCGTTGGCATATATACCTGGGACGGCATTGGCCTTGTCAGGACTGAGTTCCTGTTTGCAAGAACAAGAAATGAGCCTAGCGTGCACCACCAGGCATTAGTATACTCCTCAATAGCAAAGTGGAGCGGCTCGACGCGCTTAATATTCAGGCTGTTTGACTTTGGCGAAGACAAAAGCGTCAGCTGGATAAACGACAACAACAGGCTTTTCGTATATGAAAGGCAGGCACGCGCCCTCCTCTCAATAGAAGGCATCGAGGAGCTGTCAATATTGATACCAAAGACAGCATCCCACAAGCAGGTCGAAGCTGTGCGCGAGATAATAACCAGAACTGCCAGCTTTACTGTGAAAGTGCATATAGGCGCAATGATTGAGACAATCTCAGGGGTTGCTGACGCTGAGCGCATAATTGAGGAAAGCGATTTTATAAATATCGGAACCAATGATCTGTCGGCAGAGTCAATTGGCGTAAGAAGGGATGAAGCAGCTGCAACAGTCTTTATGGAGCCGAAATTCCTTCTCAATATGAGCAAGGTGCTTGAACTGTCCCTTGCTGCCGGCAAACCGGTGACCGTGTGCGGCGAAATGATGAGCAGCCGCCAGGGATGCTATATGCTTATAGGCCTTGGCACTCGCGCAATGAGCGTAGAGCTAAGGAGAATACCCGAAACGAGATCATTTATATCTGAAGTAAATGCAAAAGAGGCAGCGGAGGCAATGGACGATTTGCTGCGCTGCGAGACGCAAGAGCAAGTGCACCTTAAGCTTCTTAGCTTAGTGTTTTAGATAAATGGAATGCTATCCGCCATGCTAGCGCATGGCATATTCGAACCTCTTTTCTATGGAAGCTAAGAAAGCTTCCGAAACCCTCAACTCTTTAGCAAGAGGCTGCATTGCAGCCTTTTGCGCTTTTATGGCGTTTATGCAATTTGCTTGGCTACGGCGCACCAAACATTAGAAGGCATGTTCATTGAAGTGCAAACGAACAGATAACGGCATAGTAAATATTCGCAAAGCACCAAGACAGTGTTTGCGAGCGAAGATCGCGGATATGACGGAGGGAAAAAAACAAAGTGCCGCAAACGGCTTATAGTAACTGGCATTATGGGCAATTTGCTGTCGGTTTTTGTGAATTCGGCAACGCCGCATTACACAAAAACCGGCATAGTGCCCACATTAAGGGCGTTTGCCAAATACACATCGCTATATGGCTCTCCAGAGACGCCGGATACCGAAAGTCTTGGGAGGAAGATTATTCATACAGGAAGCCCTAAAGGATTTGCTAGGCTCAACAATCGAAACTATGCTTAAGCAAAGATGCTTTAGTCCTTGCTTGGCGGGAACGAGCAACTGGGATATGAAAAGCATGGCAGGTCCGAAGAGAAGGAAAACTACAGGAATGGGCCTACTGCCTCAGCTGCTTTATAGCTATCTTGCACCTTCTGCTTTCATATGCAATGCCAGCGGCTACGACTGTGCTGTAGCCGGCTACAGCATCTGCATACCTTGTGCCTATTATCTGCTCTATGGCTTCTTCGGCTTTTCTTGCCAGGCTTTCATCGCCCTTTGAGCGCGTAAACTTTTCTTCTATTATGATTGCGGCATCGAGGCTTTCGTTTGTGCAAAGAATGTCTGCATACCCGTCGCCTGACTCGGCTTCGCTTGCAACATCCCAGCTGCCGCAGGCGAGAAGGGCAGTTGTTATAAGGTGGTATGGCCTTTCCTTGTCTATCACAAAGCTGCCGTGGACGACAACGCCGTCCCTTACGCTTAGGATTTCCCCAAACAGCCCGTTGATTGCAGCCTCTGCCCCCTCAGCATTGCCGCCAAGCAAAGCAGTGAGTAAGCCATCAGCCTTTCCCTCGTCAATTGGCATAGCAGACTTTGCCCAGGAAAGAGCGTCTTTTCTCAAAGCTTCCCTAACCTCTCGGTTTGGGGCCCTAAGCTCATACATATCATTGCCTGACTTTTTCACCCATGTGAGGTAGCCTGCCATGAACATCATGTCCCACACAGCCTCGCTGCCGGGGGAGTCAATGAGATCCCTGTATGTTGCCAGAATTGACATCCTTTTTTTGACTGTGCCCCCGCTAATAAGTTCCTCAATCGAGGTCAGCGCTTTCAGCCCGTCGCGCATAAGCATTTCTCGGACCAAGTCGTTGGACGCTGTATTGGCCCAGAAATTCTCAGGCGCTGCAGTCTTGGTCTTAGCCATGCGGCTGCACTGCCTGACAACTGACCATGGGTTGTACACTTCAATCCCACCCATTCTATAGCCGTCATAGTGCTCTTTCATGTCAGGCATGCGTGACTCAAGTCCGTAATAGCTGAGCATAGCTGACACTTCCTCTTCAGTAAAGCCAAAGTGGCTGCTAAACTCCTCGTCAAATGCAGTATATACTGCAATGTTGTTGAGATCTGAAAATATGCTGTCTTTTGATATGCGCAGCACTCCGGCCATCACTGCAAACTCTGTATATGGATTTCCTTTTAGCGCCTGGCCAAGCATGTTTCTAAAAAGACTAGCCATTTCATCATAGTAGCCTTTGTTATAGGCCTGGTTTATTGGGGCGTCGTATTCGTCAATAAGCACTACAGCTTTCATTCCATAGCTGCGGCTCAGGTCATCAGGTATATGCTGGCGGCAACATCGTTTTCAGAGGCGTTCGGGCTTGCAGCGTATTTTCTAATTCTATATGCTAATTGATCCTTATAGATGGCTTGAAGAAAGCGCTTTAAAACAATTCATATTAAGCATCCTTTTGATTTCATATGTATAAATTGTTCCGTTCAAACGCTTCGCTTTATTTAGTTTGGCATAGCTTCTCTATTCTTCTAAAGACTCAAACTGTTCAATTACTTTGCATAATAGCTCCATACCTTCTCTTTGATCAGGGCATTCTTTCATAAGCCAGCCGGCAGAAACATACATATGCCCGTTATAACTGGCGTATTCCACTCCGTCATAAGCCAGCATAAAATAAGCTTGCTGCTCATCTAAGCCGCATGCAGCAACGCTTAGCAAAGGATCGCTTGAGTCCGGGTCTACCAGAACGGTTCGTTTCCACGCTGGTGGTGAGATTCCATCAAATGTGTTTAGTGGAATTTCATAGATTTTATATTCACTCATTAACCTTTTCCCCTTAAGGCCCAGATCATTGCGATTCCCTTTTGTTTTATGCTTTTTGAGTATAAATGAGCTTCCCTCGAACGCAATGCCTGGTTCTTGCCCACGTCGGTTTTTTACAGGAATTAAGCAGTCTGCAGCCGAAGCAAACTGTATAAAAGCTCAAGGCTCTTGCGGGCCTTACTTTTTTTTAGGCTTTGTCTTTGACAGCAGTTTTAGCAAAACGCCTGTGGCAGCTGCAAGCGAGGCTATAAGCCCGCCAATGCCAAGCGGCGACAGCCCGTTAAGCCTTCCGGGCCCTGATATCACATCGGCTAAGGCATGCATCGGCATAAGCATCGCCATGGATAAGGCAGCAGATAAAGAAACCATGTATTTTCTGTTCACTAAATTTCGCTCCTTTTGTCCGGCATTTATCCCGGCATAAAAAATTCCTATCCAGTGTAGTATATTGCAATAAAAGCTGTATGTCCATACAGCAGCTCACAGATAAAAGGGCCTTTTTTCAGCAAACGAATAGTATGCTGCATCGCAAAAGATTATATGGTCCTTAACAGCTATATCAAGGATTTCGCCGGCTTTTTTTATTTTATTGGTAACACTGAAGTCCTCAGGGCTTGGCATCGGGTCTCCTGACGGGTGGTTGTGGGCAAGAATGATCGAATGGGCGCTCCTGGATATAGCCGGCCTAAACACTTCCCTTGCATGCACTAAAGATGCATTGAGAATGCCTATGGAAATGAGCTCAACTGATATAAGCACTCCTTTCGTGTTTAGAAGCATTGCGTAAAAGCATTCCTGCTCCGCGTGTTTGGCATTAGGGCTCAATGCCCCGTAGGCTTCAATAGCGCAGGTAATTTGATCGCCTGCTTTCTTCTTGCCCTTTGCTGCAAACAGCTCAAATGCCGCTCGGAAAGCTATTGCCCTTGCCTTGCCAATGCCAAGCTCCATCGTTTGATCGCAGTTCAGGGCTAAAAAACTCGTGATGCCCCCTGCCTCTTCTATTGCAGAGCTGGCCTTTTCCAGAGGGTACCTAAGCGCGAGAGCTGCAAGCTCGTCGGTGCTGAGATTGCTGATGCCATTTTTTGCTGCCTTTGAGTCCAGTTTTTGCAAGCTTGTAGAAATATCAGAATACTGCATATAATTCCCTTCCAGTGTCTGTATATCAACTTAATTCTGCGCATAATCAAGGCTTCCCCTGGCAAATTCATTTATTGATTGGATTTTTCTGGCGGCGCCTGAAGGGCAGGGGAGCGTTTCCGAACGTTTCTTGGAGCGCTAAATCGCTGGAAGCATCGCAAAGCTTTAGCGCTTCTGGCAGCACAGTCTAGAAGAATGAATTTTTTTTCGCAGCGAAAACCGCCTGAGAAGCCAGCTTCACAAAACACAAAAAAATACTTTTTCTCGCTGGTGTCTTAAGCGCACATTTTGGAGGGAACTGGCGAAATAAGAAGAAATAACAAAAAAAGCGCTCAGATAGCGCATTTATACGCTATCA